>WNGD01002874.1_pt1 | contig 32145 bp, 27 predicted proteins | sample 5400671 | NCBI WGS metagenome assembly WNGD01 (sample SAMN13153369, study PRJNA577476) | soil metagenome | isolation source: 40 cm soil or saprolite under grassland replicate 2 | place: USA:California | collected 2016-06-15
TCCCTTGGACCGACCGTCTCCGGCAAAGCACAGCAGGATTTGCGCTGGCTGGACAGCGGCCGTTGGCTCGCGCCAAGGCTGATTACGCGATTTGAACCAATCGCGCCTTTTCTGCGACTAACGGGGTGGCGCATTCAGGATCGCTGTATTCGGTGCCGTTCGCCCGGGATCAAGGGGGCAGCGCCCGGCACGAAAACAGGAAGGGGCTACAATGACTTACTCGCGAGTTTTCACCCGCGGCTTGATCGCCGCCGCGCTCGCTGTCGCGGCCGCGCTTCCCACGCTTGCGGGGGCCCAGGCCCAGCCGGGCTATGACGGCCTCTGGAGCGTGGTGATCGTGACCAAGAGCGGTCAATGCGATGCGGCGTATCGGTATCCGGTCCGCATCACCAACGGCAATCTCGGCAATGCGGGCTCAGCGCCCATCAACATCTCCGGCAAGGTCGGCAAAAACGGCGCCGTGGTCGTGGCCGTCAACGCCGGCGACAAGAGCGCGATGGGCAAGGGTCGCCTTGCTGGCGCGAGTGGCGCTGGGTCGTGGAGTGGTAACGGCAACGGCGCCTGCTCGGGCATTTGGGAAGCCGAACGTCGCGGCTAATCCGATAGCCTTGCCAGTCAGCGCGGTTGATGCCCGGGCTCGGCCCGGGCATTCCACGCTTCCAGCCTGAACGCGCATGCAGACGCTCGCTCGCGCTGCAGATCTACTTGAGCAGCGCCGGCTTCGATCTCGCGGGCCTATGGGAAAATCTCTTCGCGAGCGGTGCGCGGCAGCTGCGCACGGCAGGACCCTGGTGGGCCATCGCGGGGATCGCCTTCGTCACAAGCGGAACAACCGCGGCGGCACTCAGCCGCCTTCCCCCGCCCTGGCAGCGCTTTCGCCTTCTGCGCTGGGTTGTCGGCGCGGCCATCGTGCTCGCGCTTGCGCAGATCGGCCATCCCAGCGCCGCGCCCGAGGCGGTAGGGGCTGGCGTCAATGTGGCGGTGAACCTGGTTGCGCTCGTCGTCGCGGCCGTGATGGCGTTGCTGGGTGCCTATGTCGCCGTGCGGCGTTAGCGCGTTATGCCGCGCCGCGGCGCGTTGGAAGGCAAACCCGCAACTCCAGATTGGCTCATCCCGCAATCGTGCTCGCTTGGGGTGTGGCGCGATCAAATAATCGGCAGACCCGCTCGAACCTTGACCCGTTCTCGTGAGACTAACAGTCACGCAGGGGTGCGCCTTAGCCTCGCCGTCGGGCTGCGCACGGGCGGCATTCGGAGATTTTGATGGCATTTGCCGACTACGCGCCGGCCCAGGCAGACGACCAATCGACCAACCGACGCGGTCCCTCGCCCTGGGTGACGGCACTGCTCACCGCCCTTACGCCCGGCCTTGGCCATCTCTATCTGGGACAGCCCCGCCGTGGCGTCACACTGTTCATTCTGGTGATCATCGCCGACACGCTGCTGATGTTCGCGATGATGGGCGTATTGGCGCGGTTTTGGATGTTCGCCGTCAGTTTCGCGCTGCTGGTCGGGCTGTGGCTCTACATCATGGTCGACGCGATTTCGCGCGCTTATCGCATGCGAGACTTCCCGCATCAGTACTACAATCGATGGACGACCTATGCCGGCGCGTTTGTGCTCGCCTGCCTGATCTTCGCGGGACCTTGCATCTATGCCGTCCATGCCAAGGCGTCGGGCCGCCTCTTGTGGTTGAGCGCCGTCAATCCGAGCATGGAGCCCACGCTGCGCCTGGGTGAGTATTTTCTCGCCGACGCGACCTATTATCGCAGCCGGCATCCGAGCCGTGGGGAGGTGGCCGTCTACGTTCACCCCAAGCAAGAGCAGGTGCACTACATCAAGCGTATCGTCGCGGTTGAGGGCGACCGCATCGCCATCAAGGGCGGTCGCGCCATCGTCAACGGCGTGATGGTCGAGGAACCTTATATCGAGGTCGGAGATCCGCAGGCCCGCTTGGCAAACGAGCCGGAAATCCGCGTGCCGGCCGGACATGTGTACGTGCTGGGCGACAATCGCGCCGAGAGCGTCGACAGTCGCGACTACGTGGCGCACGGCCCGGTGCCGGTGGCGAATCTGATCGGGCGCGTCACCGATATCGCCATCTCGCGCCACTTGCTGCGCATGGGGCGCTGGGTCGGCACGCCAAGCAATTCCTAGGTCGCCGGCGGCCTTCCTGCAAAATCGAGGCGGTGCCTAGCGCACCAGCTCCCGCATCGCCCTATCCAAGCCGTCCAGCGTCAGCGGATACATCCGTCCGCCCATAAGCTGGCGCATCATGCGGATCGACTGCGTGTACTCCCAATCTTTCTCCGCGACGGGATTGAGCCAAACACAGGCCGGATAGGTTCGTGCCACGCGCTCCACCCAGATCGCTCCGGCCTCCTCATTGAAGTGCTCGACCGAACCGCCGGGCGCCATGATCTCGTAAGGCGACATCGAAGCGTCGCCGACGAAGATCACCTTATAGTCGTGAGGATAGGTGTGCAGCACGTCCCATGTCGGCATGGTCTCGTCGAAGCGGCGACGGTTTTCCTCCCACACTCGCTCGTAGAGGCAATTGTGGAAATAGAAGTGCTCCATATGCTTGAACTCGCTGCGCGCGGCCGAGAACAGCTCCTCGGTCGCCTTGATATGCCAATCCATTGATCCGCCCACGTCGAAGAACAGCAGCACCTTCACCGCGTTGTGGCGCTCCGGCCGCATCAGGATGTCGAGATAGCCTTTGTGGGCGCTGCCCTTGATCGTTCCGTCGAGATCAAGCTCCTCGGGCGCGCCGGTGCGGGCGAACTTTCGCAGCCGCCGCAACGCCATCTTGATGTTGCGCGTGCCGAGCTCGACCTGGTCGTCGAGATCCTTGAATTCGCGCCGATCCCAGACCTTGACCGCGCGGAAGTTGCGGTTCTCGTCTTGGCCGATGCGCACGCCTTCGGGATTGTAGCCGTAGGCGCCGAAGGGCGAGGTGCCCGCGGTGCCGATCCATTTCTTGCCGCCCTGGTGGCGTCCCTTCTGCTCTTTCATGCGCTGGCGCAAAAGCTCGAGGAGCTTGTCCAGCCCGCCGATCGCCTCGATCTCTCTCTTTTCCTCCTCGGTCAGATATTTTTCGGCGAGTTTCTTGAGCCACGCGGCCGGGATTTCCGCGGTGAGCGCTTCGTTCATCAGCTCGAGGCCCTGGAACACATGGCCGAACACGCGGTCGAACTTGTCGAGGTTGCGCTCGTCCTTCACCAGCGCCGCGCGCGCGAGATAATAGAACTCCTCGACCCGGCGGCCGGCGAGATCTCTTTCCATTGCTTCCATCAGCGTCAGATATTCGCGCAAGGTGACCGGCACGCCCGCTGCTTTGAGCTCGTGGAAGAAGGAAACGAACATGGCGCTAGGTTGCGCGCTCGCACGCGACGGTCAAGCGACGCCTTGCGCCACAGCTCTCGCATTCAAGCAGCCCCGCGTTGCCGATCTCAAGACCGCTCGCCCGCAGCGCCCGCGACGCCACTCGCCGACGCGTGACTGGGGCGCAAAAGAGGGATTGACAGGCGACGACATAAAGATATCATCTTTATGATCGTTGCTATCTTTTGGCCGAGCGCGCGGGCAGCAGTTCCATGCGGCTTCATCCCGCCATCAAGAACGGCGAGCGGAAGATCGTTCCCTTCCGTACCGCGACCATGTCGACGCAGATCGTCGCGCAGGTGCGCGAGGCGCTGTTCGCCAAGGAGCTTCGCCCGGGCGATTTCCTCGGCACGGAAAAGGACCTGGCCGAGCGGTTCGCGGTCAGCCGCATCGTTGCGCGCGACGCATTGCGAACGTTGGAAGCCCAGGGCGTGGTCGAGATCAAGGTCGGCTCCGGCGGCGGTGCGCGCATTGCACAAGGCAACGCCCGCTTGTTCGCCGAGGCGCTGGCCGTGCAACTCGACCTTGCCGGCGTCTCGGTCGCCGAAATCATGGATGCGCAGCGCGCCATCGAATGCCTCGCCGCGGAGCTCGCCGCGGTGAATTCCACCGCCGACGATCACGTTCGGCTGCGGCAGCTTATCGCGGATGCCGAGCGCAGCATCAATGACGTCGGCGCCTTTACGCGCTCCTCGCGCGAATTCCATCTCGCCGTCGCCGAGGCTTCCCACAACCGCGTCCTGGTGGTGCAGCTCGTCTCTCTCCAGCACGTGTCGTGGCCCGCGCACAATCCGACGCTGACGCCGACCGTGGCGCGGCGCGTTCTCGACGCGCATAGGGAGTTGGCGTCGCTCATCGAGATGCGCGACGCCGCCGGCGCGCGGCGGTTGATGGACGAGCACGTGAAGATGATTGCCGCGCGCCGGGTTGCGGAGCACCGTGACAAGCGGGAAGCGAGCCGCGCCTGCTGCTGAGCTTCAGTCGAAACGAGCAAACCAGGAGCGAACCATGACGAAGAAAAAATTCATCATCGAACCGCATTTCCGGCTGCAGGAATGGGTCGCCGAAGAGAAGGGCTACTTCAGAAACGAAGGCCTGGATTACATCTTTCAGGAACTCATCAAATCGAGCGACGGCGCGCACCACTACAAGGGCGACAAGGTCGGCGCCATGCAGTCATTCGAGCGCGGCCGCGCCTCCGACGTGAGCTGCGCCTGCCACTGGACCGTCGGCGTCGCCGCATCGAAGGGTAAGGGTCGGCTTTACGCCGGCGTCTACTCGGTGGCTCCCTCCGGCGTCTTCGTTCCCCCGGATTCGCCGGTGAAAACGCCGGAAGATCTCGCCGGCGTTCCGATCGCCGTCGGCTATCAGTCGGGCAGCCACTACTCGACCATTCAGGCCCTCGAGCAATACATGCCGGCCGATAAGATCAATCTGACCTTCGCCGACGGCATGCTGTTTCATCGACTTGATCAGTTGATCGAGGGCGAGGCGCAAGCCTCGGCACTGTTCAGCGGCCCCTACTACTTCGCGGAGCAGCTCGGTTTCCGCAAGATCATCGACACGACGTTCATGATCGCGACGATGGTGACGGGCGATCCTGACCCCGAAGACCTGCGTAAATTCTTCCGCGCGCTCAGGCGCGCGCAGCGCGACATCGATCTGCGGCCCGATCTCTACGCCCACTACTACAAAAAGGAATTCCCGACGCGTTACCACGCCATGATGGACACGCGCCGCTGGGGTCCGGGCGAGCGCCTCGTGTTCGAGCCCTACACGAAGGAGGTCTACGAAGAGACCTTCAAGTGGATCGCCGAGCACGGTATCTTCGCCGACAGCGGCATGGGCGCGGGCAATTACGAGGATGCGGTCATCGCCGCCGCGCTGTAGCTCCGGGCGGGCGCCGCGCGGGCAGTCTGTGCGGCGGAAGACGACATGCGGCTGCTCGCTTTCGCTCTCTCCGCCAATCTAAGCCAGCGCAGCCCTAAGGCGCGGCGCTCGGCCGCAATCTGCGGCGAGCTCGCCAATTTCGCGCGGCGCGCGCACTCGGCGGCCTGCGCCAGACAGTACATTACGTACGACGACATCACGCGCTCTCAACACGCGGCCGGCGCGCCGCCTCGCGATTGGGTAAATCCATTTCGCGCGGCATGCGGCCGCCATCGCGAGTATTCATGCGGTGCTTTGCGCAAAACAAGGGGATAACCGGCCCATTCTCAATTCTATGGCGAAGTGTTGCATTGCAATCACACCTCCTGGAGCCAGGGTCGCATAAGCTTCATCCTGCGGCCCTATCGGAACCCTTCGCGCCCGCCTCCCCAAACGCAACGGGTGCAGATCCTGCCGCGGCTTAAAGCATCACGAGAACCCCTATGAAATCAGTGGACGATGCGGCGTATGCGATGGCGGCGCTCAGCGCCGCAGTCGTGCTGTTCCGGGCGCTGATTAAAAAGGGCTTGCTCACGCGCGAGGAGGCCGTGCGAATCATCCTTGACGAAGCCGTCTCCCAAGCCATCCAGGCCGAAGCACAGGACCCAAGAGAGCCGGGGGGCGAGGCGAACCGCCACTGCGCGGAGATCCTCAAGCTCATCGCGGAAAAGCTTTGATGCGTAGGATGGGTTGAGCGAAAGCCAAATCCATCATTTCTCCGCAAGCGGGGCTTCGCTGCGCTCGACCCACCCTACCAGTTGGTGGCCGCCATCAAGGCCCCTGCTCCGCCAAGCGCAAGCCGATCAGCCGATCGAGCGTCGCCTCGTCCTTCAACAGGTCTTGCGAGCGTGCGCGGTGCACGATGCTGCCGCGCTCCAGCACGATCGCCTCGTCGGTCAGTGAGAGCGCGACTTCCGCATGCTGCTCGACCAGCACGAAGGCCGTGCCTTCATCGGGGGTCATGCGCCGGATCGCAGCGGTCAGCTCCTCGACGATGATCGGCGCGAGGCCCTCGAGCGGCTCGTCCAGCAACAGCAGCATCGGATTGGTCATCAGCGCACGCGCGATCGCTAGCATCTGCTGCTCGCCGCCGGAAAGATGATTGCCTCTGCTGGCGCGTCGCTCGTTCAACCGGGGGAACAAACGGTACACCGCCTCGAGACCCCACCGGCCCGGGCGCGAGGCGACCATCAGATTTTCTTCGACGTCGAGCGAGGGGAAGATTTCTCGTTCCTGCGCCACCCAGGCAAGGCCGTTACGCGCGCGCCAATGCGGCGCAGCACGCGTGATGTCGCGGCCGCGCCAAATCACCGCGCCCCGGCTGATGCGGGTGAATCCCATGATGGTGAGAAGGAGCGTCGATTTGCCGACGCCGTTGCGTCCGAGCACGGCAAGGCTGCGCCCTTGCGGCACGCCGAGCGTGATGCCGTCGAGCACGACGGCATCACCATAGCCGGCGCGCACGTCATCGAGCGCGAGCAGCGCCTCAGCCATGGTGCGCTCCGCCGAGATAGACCTCGCGCACGCGCATATCGGCGGCGATTTCGTGCGGCGTCCCCTGCACCAGAATCCGCCCGCCGACCATCACGATGATGCGATGCGCAAAGCGGAACACGACGTTCATGTCGTGCTCGATGAAGAGCACCGCGATGTCCTGCGACAGATTGGCGATGACCGCGAATAGCTCGGCGCTCTCGCTCTGCGGCACCCCTGCCGCCGGCTCGTCGAGCAGGAGCACCTTCGGCCGGGTGGCGAGCGCGAGCGCGATCTCCAACAGCCGTTGCTGGCCATAGGCCAGCTCGTGGGTCGGCCGATAGCAGCTCGCACCGAGCCGCAGCGAAACGAGAATCGCATAGGCCTCCTCGACCGCATCGCCGTAAGCCGGCAGTTCCTGCCACCAACTGCCGGCGTAGCCGCGTCGCTCGCACACCGCGAGCGTCACCGCCTCGAGCGCGCTCAAGTGCGGGAACAACGTGTTGATCTGAAACGTGCGCACGAGACCGCATTTGACGCGCTCATCAGGCTTGAGCGCGGTGATCTCCTTGTCGCCCAGAAAGATCTGGCCCTTGTCCGGCCTGAGCATGCCGGTGATCAGGTTGATCAGCGTGGTCTTGCCGGCCCCGTTCGGCCCGATCAGCGCGTAACGCTCGCCTTGCGGGAGATCGAGGGCGATATCTTTGGCAACGACGAGCGAGCCAAAGCTTTTGTCCAGCCCGCGCGTCGACAATGCCGAGACGCTCATGCCCGGCCCCGCTCGGAGCGTACGAGCCGGGCCATTCCCCCGAGGATGCCGTTCGGCAGGAAAATCACGACGGCGATAAGCAGCGTTCCGATCCAGAAGTACCAGTACTGCGGATTCATCCCGGAGAACTGGTCGCGTGCCACCATGTAGATGATCGCGCCGACGATGCCGCCGTAGAGCCGCCCGGCACCGCCGAGGATGAGGATCACGAGCACGTCGGCGGAGCGCGCAAAGCTCAGCGTTTCGAGCGAAACGGTCTCGGTCGTCTGCGCCAGCAAGGCGCCGGCAATGCCGGCCATCACGGCGGCGATGGTGTAGACCTTGCGGATATGTGCGGGGCTGGGCGCGCCGATCGCGGGCATTCGAATTGCGTTCTCGCGAATGCCCCGCAAAGCCAGACCGAAGGGCGAGTTGATCAGCCGCCGCGCGACGAGAAAGGCCAAAAACAAAACGACGAGCGAATAGCTGTAAGCGGTGGTGCCGTAGAGATCGAATGGGAAGACGCCGAAGAGCGTCCACATGCGCACGCCCTGGAGACCGTCGGCGCCGCCCGTCAGCCAGCTTGCGCTGTTGGCCGCCTCGGCGAGCAATAGCCCGAGGCCAAGCGTGATCATGATGAGGGCGAGGTGGCGGAATCGGGCAATGATGAAACTCGTGACATATCCGAGCGCGCCGGCGGCGGCGGCAGCGAGGACCAAACCGGTCAGCGGCTCGCCCCAGCCCCATTTCGCAATCAGACCCGCGGTGTAGGAGCCAAAGCCGAAATAGGCCGCATGGCCGAGCGATACGATGCCGGCGTAACCGAGGATGAGGTCGAGCGACAACGCGAACAGCGCCGTGATGGCGATCTGGCTCGCCAGCACCAGGTAGTTGGGGGTGAGCACGAATGGAAGCAGTGTTGCGAGCCAGAAGGCAATTTCGATGGGCTGCCAGCGAATCTGCGCCGCGAGATAGCGTTGCGGCTCGGTAACCGTGGACAGCGCCATTGCCTACCGTCTCCCGAACAGACCCACTGGCCGCCACATCAGCAGCGCCACCATGACGAAATAGATCAGAAACGCGCCGAGCTCGGGGAAATAGTACTTGCCGGCCATGTCGCTGATGCCGAGGACGCTCGCGGCGACGAACGACCCCGCGATCGAGCCGAGGCCGCCGACGGCAACCACGATCAGGACGTAGATGAGGTAAGTGAAGGCGAATGCGTGATCGAGGCCGACGATCTCGATGGCGAGCGCGCCGCCGAGGCCGGCAAGTCCGCTGCCGAGCGCGAACGTGACGGCGAACACGCGATCGACATCGATGCCCAGTCCCCGCGCCATGCGCTGATTGTCGACCGCGGCGCGCACCTGCGCGCCGAAGCGGGTGTATTCGAGCGCGGCAACCAGCGCGACGGTGATCGCGATCGAGATGCCGATCAAGAACAGCCGGTACGCGCCGAAACTCTGGCCCAAGATCGAGACGGTGCCGCGCAGATACGGCGGCAGATTCAGCGGCTGCTGGATCGTGCCGTAGATATAGGCTGCAACCGCGACCGACACGAAAACGATGCCGATTGTCAGCAGACACTGGTCGAGATCGCTCGCGCCATAGAGTCGGCGGTAAAGCACGCGCTCGAATGCCACGCTCACCAGCGCCGCCGACAGGAAGGCGACTGGCAGGCTCGCCAGGAACGGCCAGCCGAGCTCATTCGTCACCGTCACAGTGACAAAGCCGCCCAGCATGGCGAAGCTGCAATGCGCCAGATTGACGAAATTCATCATGCCCAGCGTCACGGAGAGGCCCACCGATAGGATGAACAGCAACATCCCGTAGGCAAAACCGTCGAACAGCACGCCGAACGCGGAGGCGATCATGCGGAAGCCCGCGCGGTCGTCAGCATGATTGGGCAGTTACAGTGCACTGTTGTCGAGGCATGGATTGCCATGCGAGCAGCGAACTCCATCACCCTCTCCCCTTGCGGGAGAGGATGGACGCGAGCCTAAAGCGCGTTTACGCGCGTCTTCGACGCGCTCTGGCGAGCGTCCGGGTGAGGGGTCTGCGCCCGTCGAAACGAACCCCTCACCCGGCTCGCCCGCTGTGCGGACTCGCCACCCTCTCCCGCAAGGGGAGAGGGCTACGGAGTGTGCCGCCTCGCGCAGGCCCATATCATTAACTCGCGATCCTGCGCGCTAATTCTTCATGCCGGCCTTGAACGGATCCTTGACGTTCTCGACCTTGTCGAACTCGACGTTGACGAGTTGGCCGCCGGCCTTCTCCACCCGCCGGATGTAGACCGTCTGGATGACGTCGCGGGTCTCCGGATCGATGCTCATCGGGCCGCGCGGACTCTCCCACTGCATGCTCTTGGCGGCATTGACGAGGCTTTCGCCATCGGTCTTGCCGCCGGTCTTCTTGAGCGTCTCGTAGATGACGTGCATGCCGTCGAACGCGCCGGCGGAGAACATGTCCGGATTGCGTCCGAAAGTTTCCTTGTAGGCTTTCACGAAAGCCGAGTTCTTCGCGGACTGATGATTGTAGTCGTAATGGAAGGCGGTGATGATGCCGACACCTGCTTCCCCCATGTTTTTCAGCGCGTCTTCGGACGTCAATTCGCCTTGGCCGAGAACTTTCGTCTTCTTGGGATCGACCCCGCGCTCGGCGAGCGCCTTGCCGATCGCGGCGGGCTGCGGTCCGCCGGGCGTCCAAATGTAGATGGCATCCGCGTTGGCGTCCTTGGCGCGGTGGACGAAGGCAGCAAAATCCTGGTTCGCCACCGGGTAGCGCGCCGCGCCGATGATCTCGCCGCCGGCGTCCTTGAAGCCCTTGTGGAACGCCGCCTCGCCGTCGTGCCCGGGGCCGAAATCCGAAACCATCGTGTACGCTTTGCGAATTCCGTTCTTGTATGCCCAGGTGCCGAGCGTCTGGTTCAACTGCGGCACGGTGAACGACGTGCGCACCATGTAGGGCGATTTCGTCGTGATGATTGCGGTTGCCGCATTCATATTGACCATGAACTTCTTCGCCTGCGCCGATACATCGCCCGCCGCGAGCGCGTTGGGCGTGAGCGCAAAGCCAGCCAGGATGTCCACGTTGTCGCGGACGATCAGCTCCTGGGACAACCGCTTGGCGACGTCCGGCGCGATCCCGCCGGTGTCCCTACGCAACAGTTCGATCTTCCTGCCGGCGACGGTGTCGCCGTATTGCTTCATGTAGAGCTTGATCCCGTTATCCATCTGCGCCGACGGATCGGCAAACTGTCCGGAATAGGCCAGGATCAAGCCGATTTTGATCGTCTGCTGGGCCTGCGCCGAGGTAACTGCGAGAACTGCTGCGACAATATTGGCAAATGCAACCAGCGCCTTTCGCATGATTGTCCTCCCCTGTCCCGATCCAACGAGTCGCTCATCATGTCTGCGCTTGTCGCGGGCATCCACGTCTTTTGCGCCTCAAATGAAGGCGTGGATGGCCGGGACAAGCCCGGCCATGACGCTGCGTTCGATATGAACATGAACTAGCCGCCGCGCCCGCGCGTCGGATCCTTCACGTTCTCGATCTTGTCGAAGACGGCATTGACGAGCTCGCCCCCGACCTTCTCTACCCGCCGGATATAGATGGTCTGCACCACGTCGCGGGTCTCGGGATCGATCGATATCGGCCCGCGCGGGCTGTTCCACTTCAAGCCCTTGGCGGCCGCGATCAAAGCATCGCCATCGGTGTTGCCGCCCGTCTTCTTGAGCGCCTCGTAGATGGCATGCATGCCGTCATAGCCGCCGATCGAGAAGAAGTCCGGATTGCGCCCGTGCATTTCGTTGAACACCTTGACGAACTCCGCGTTGAGCGGGGCGTTGCTCTTGTAGTCGTAATGCCACGCGGTGATGATGCCGAGGCCGGCGTCGCCCATCGCTTTGAGCGCCTGCTCCGCCGTGGTCTCGCCTGATCCCAGCACCTTGGTCTTGGCAAAATCGATTCCCCGCTCGGCGAATGCCTTGCCGAGCGCGGCCGGCTGCGCACCTCCGGGGATGAAGATGTAGATGCATTCCGGACCCATGTCCTTGGCACGCTGCACGAACGCCGAAAAATCGGGGTTGGCGACCGGAAAACGCACCGACCCGACGATTTCGCCCCCCGCTTCCTTGAACGCGCGCTGGAATGCCGCCTCAGAATCGTGGCCGGGGCCGTAATCCGTGACCATCGTGTAGCACTTCTTCAGTCCGTTCTTGGCCGCCCAAGTGCCGAACGTCTCCATCACCTGCGGCAAGGTCACCGAGGTGCGGATCATGTACGGCGACTTCGTGATGATGATCGAGGTGGCGGCGTTCATGACCACCATGAATTTCTTCGCCTGCGCCGAGACGTCGGCGGCGGCGAGCGCATTCGGGGTGAGCAAGAATCCGGCCAGCATGTCGACGCCGTCGCGCACGACCAGCTCCTGCGCGAAGCGCTTGGCCACGTCGGGCGCCGGGCCGCCGACGTCGCGGCGGATGATCTCGATCTTTTTACCGGCGACGGTGTCGCCATGCTGCTTCATGTAGGTCTTGACACCGTTATCCAATTGGATCCCGGCATCGGCGAATTGGCCGGAGAGAACGTTGATCATCCCGATCTTGACCGTGCCTTGCGCGTGCGCGGACGAGACGCCGATGATGAGCGCAAGGGCGCAGCCAAGTCTCAGATGTATTGGGTGCATTCCATCCTCCCGGGCGTTGTTCGCTTATGTTGGCAAAATTGTACTCATGAAAATTTGCGTGGTCGAGAAAGTTCGGCGCCGCGATGGTGGGCGCGGCCCCACCGTCGGCACTGACCCATGCACGCGGCTTCGACGAAGGATACCCCCGTATGGATGGCGCGAGGGAGTTGGACCGCAGCCGGGGCGGGCATCTCGATTGTGCAGGATAATCAAAATCACTGAAATGATGCGGGGTTAGCCGCCACTGCCGCGACCGCCCCAACCCTCACATTTCCGCCGCATCCGCGTTGCTAATCATGGGCCGCGGTTGATCGCGGCAGACGCTATGCTCCCAGGCTTTTTGCTTGCCTTCCTGCTCGTGTTTTCCTGTTGCGGCCAAGCGCTCGGCGCCGAGCCGCGGGCGGGCGGTGCGCCGCGCATCGAGTGGGAAGCCAAGAACCGGTTTCGGCTGTTCCGCAACGAGGCCGACTTCCAGCGCCACGTCGAAGCAGCGCGCAGCGATGGTGTGCTGGCGGCCGAGCGGCGGCTGGCAAAAGAGAGCGACGGCCGCGGCTGGGCGCGCGATATGCTCGAACGGCTGTGCGTCGATCGTGCGGGTCGCCTGCTCGAATTCTGCGACCGCGACGGGGAACGCGAGATCTATCTCGCGCCGCGCGATCACCGCGTGGCCATCACCCTCGCAGGAGCCTTGCCTGTCAATGAAGGCTGTGTGTGGAGCTTCGATGATAGCGACGGTCACCCGCGGCAAGTCAACGCCGCCTGTGACGAGGAAGTGAGGGCGCGCCTCGTCAGCAGTCGGCCGACCATTGCCAGCGTCGACATCGCTCTACCGGACGGCACCGCGCAGCGGCTGGTCAGCGAGATCGTGGTGCGCGATCTGCTCATCGCCGGCATGGGAGACTCGATCGCCGCCGGCGAGGGCAATCCCGACCGGCCGGTGCAGCTGTCGGACCAGGGCTTTTGCTTCAAACGTTTCGGCGGCGGCGAGTATTACCGGCCGGGCCGCGCAGGATTCAGCGGCAACAAATCCTGTGCCGTCATGGCGAACGAGGACAGCCGGGCCGGTGACTGGGCGCAGCGCAGCGCGCGCTGGCTCAGCGGTCCCTGCCACCGCTCGCTCTACAGCTACCAGATGCGCACGGCGCTGACGCTGGCGGTAGAGAATCCGCACGCCGCCGTCACGTTCATTCCGCTCGGCTGCTCGGGCGCCACGATCAACGCCGGATTTCTCAACAACCAACGCGCGCGCGAGTGCCCGAGCCCGGGCACCGGCGCCGCCTGTTCGGGCACGGCCCGCGCCCAGGTCGCCGAATTGACGGAACTCGTGGCGGCGGCGCGGCGCCATCAGGCCGACCGTAGTCTCGATCTGGTGCTGCTCACGATCGGCGCAAACGATGTGCATTTCTCCGGGCTCGTCGCCAACGTCATGATCGAGCCGGGAATGGAACGCAGCCTGCTCAGCCGCGGCGGCATCATTGCCTCGGTCGAAGAGGCGCAAAATGTTCTCGACCGCGAGTTGCCTGGAAATTTCGCCAAGGCGCGCGCGGCGCTCAAACCGCTCGTCGGCGGAAATCTGTCGCGCGTCGTGTACGTCACCTATGGTAACCCCGCGCTCGCCGGCCCCGACACGCCCTGCCCCGGCGGACGCGACGGCTTCGACGTGCATCCCGCTTTCGCGGTGGATGGCGAGCGGTTGCGTCAGGCCGTGAACTTCGTCTCGCAAAGGTTCTTGCCCGGAATCAAGGCGCTCGCGCGCTGCGAAGACGGCACGAGCTGTCGAAATCCATCGACCGAACGCATGACCTTCGTGGATGCTCACCAGCCGGACTTTGCGTCGCATGGCGCGTGTGCGCGTGCCGAAGACGATCCCGTCTTCGATCGGGAATGTTTTTCGGGTAGGGGTGAGACCTTCGAGACCAGCCTGAGGAAGGGCGCGACGGAGCCGATGGCCTGCGGCTACTCGGCGGACGAATTTCGCCCCTACGCGTCGCGCGCGCGGTGGATCCGCACGGCAAACGACAGCTACTTCACCGCGATGACCTATCCCGAGGGACTGCCCGCCGTGCTGCAGCCGAGCGATCTGCATGATGCGATCTGGGGGATATTCGCGGCGGTCTATGGCGGCGCGGTTCACCCCACCGCCGAAGGCCATGCCGCCATGGCGGATGCGGCACTGCCGGCCGCACGCGAGGTGCTCGGCTTGCCGCCGCCGACCGCACCCGTGCACAGCGAGCCGTTGCCGGCGCTGGCGGCACCGCCCAACGTGCTTGCTCCGCAGCGTAGATCTGACGGAATTGAATCACGCGTAGGGCGGGCAAGGCGCCCACGGGATCACAGCGACCCCACACGCGCGGGATGGCGCCTTGCCCACGCGTCCTGCGGCTAACGTAAGCTCCTGACCGCTTACCAGCAAGTAGCCCGCATGAGCGCAGCGACATGCGGGGAAGGCTTGCCTAGTCGCAGGATTCCCGGATTTCGCTTCGCTCATCCGGGCTGCGCGTCAGCCTCACGCCACGCCGAGCTTCTTCTGCAGGCTCGTGGATGAGGTCGTGTATTGGAACACCAGCCGCTTGCCCGGATAGACGTAATGGTATGCCTTTTGCGCCATCAGCGCGCCTTCGTGGAAGCCCGACAGGATGAGCTTGAGCTTGCCCGGATACCAGTTGATGTCGCCGATCGCAAAAATGCCCGGCACGCTCGATTCGAACGCGGCGGTGTCGACGAGAATGTACTCGCCGTCCTTCATCATCATGCCCCAATCGGCGACCGGGCCGAGCTTCATGGTCAAGCCGAAGAACGGCAGCAGCGCGTCGCAGGCAATTTCAAAGTTCGAGCCGTCGTTGCGTTTCACGATGGCCTTGGCGATCCGGCCGCCCTCCCCCGCAAGCGCCGAGATCTGACCCAGCACGAAATCGATTTTGCCCTCGCCGACGAGCTTCATCATCTTGTTGACGCTGTCGGGCGCGGCACGAAACTCGCTGCGCCGGTGCACGAGCGTGAGGTGACTGGCGACCGGTGCAAGATTGAGTGTCCAATCGAGCGCGGAATCGCCGCCGCCCGCGATGACGAGGCGCTTGCCGCGCAGCGCCTCGATCTGCCGGACGGAGTAGTGAACCGAGCTGCCCTCATAGGCCTCGATGCCGGGAATCGGCGGGCGTTTGGGCTGGAACGAGCCGCCGCCTGCCGCGATCACGATCACCTTGACTTCGAATACCTGGCCGCGATCGGTCGTCACGCGGAATAGTGGATCGCCGATCTTCTCGATCGTCTGTACCATCTCCTGGAGATGAAACGTCGCTCCGAACGGTTTGATCTGCGCCAGCAGTGCGTCGCAGAGGCCCTGTCCGGTGACGTAAGGCAATCCCGGGATGTCGTAGATCGGCTTCTCCGGATAAAGCTCCGCACACTGGCCGCCGATCTTGTCGAGGATATCGATGACGTGCGCCTTCATGTCGAGCAGGCCGAGCTCGAATACCGCGAACAGTCCGCACGGTCCGGCACCGATGATCAGCGCGTCGGTCTTGATCGGTTCGCTCATGCGTCTCGACGGCGCCTCGCGTGCGTCCGCGTCCTGATATGGGATGGTGACCGGCGAATGTGTAGCGGCGCCACCCGCTACGCTTGCCGCTCGGGCGTGCGCACCACGAGACCTTCGAGCTCGGCGGTCACCTTGATCTGACAGGACAGGCGCGATTCCGGCCTCACGTCGTAGCCGAAGTCGAGCATGTCCTCCTCCATCGGCGAAGACTCGCCGACCACCGCGCGCCACGCTTCGTCGACGTGCACGTGGCAGGTGGCGCAGGCACACGCGCCGCCGCATTCCGCCTCTATGCCCGGAATGCCGTTTTTGATCGCCGTCTCCATCACGGTCGAGCCGATCTCGCCCTCGACCGTGCGGGCGGTGCCTTCATAATCGATATAGGTGATTTTCGGCATGCGTTGGCGCAACAATCCGGCATCTGCGGTGATGCGGCGTCCTATAGAGCATGTTCGTTCGTGCTTGAAGCAATAATGACGCCGCGCGCTCGTTGTGCGCCCTTGCCCGGCGCAGCGGCCGCGAGAAGGAGCGACCGACTTCGCCGCTCGCGCTGATCCCAGACAGAACTATACGCGCCCTCCGCTGGGTGCAGGCTCTGCCGGCTCGCCGCCGAGCACGCGATAGCCCGCCGAGGTCAGGCGGCAGACCAGCCAGTCCGGCTTGATCGGATTGTGCACCCAAGGCGTCGCCCAGCCATGGGCCAAGCAAGATTCAACGGTTTTCCTCGACACTTCCCGGCCATCCCGGTCGAAAAGCGGCAGCTTTCCGCCGGGTTGCGTCAAGCCGCGCTCGAGATAACGCCGCTGCGCCTCGGTCGGCCGCATGCCGGAGGCAATATGACCAGGCAAATCCTCGCCAGGCGTGCAGACGCTGTCTTTGCCGTGCGGTGCTCGACCCATGGTCGGTCTGCCGTTAACGATGATTAAAGACGCCTTAACAAGCAGTTTTCTTCGGTATGCCAAGCCGATAGGATAGCCCAACGGCGGTGAAATGTCTGGGCGGACACGACCGCCCGAGGGGGTTCCGCAGGGATCTCAAGGCTAACGCGCTCGTGGCGCGGTCAGGGGTCTCGCTCCGGCCGCTGCTCTAGTCAAGCGTAATACGAGGCGACCACGGACATGGCAAACACTCCGAAGAAGATCAAGGATCCGACGGAAGCGGCGCTTTCGGCGATCCAGGACGCGCTCTCGGCGCGCGACGCCGCAACGGCTCCGCCTTCCCCGCCAGTGACGCCGTCCGAGGAGGCGCCCTCGGAGTGGCGCACCGCAGGATCCGTCACGCCCGGTGAGGAGATCCGCCAACCGGAAGAGCACAGCTTGCCGCGGCGCGCGGCCAATGACGATCGTGAATCGATTGGCCAGATCCTGCGAACGCTGCAGCGCCGCCCGGCACGCACGTCCTACGTCACCGCCAGCGTTTTCGCGGGCCTCTGGGTCTTGGTCGGGCTCGTGCTGGGCTGGATGTATCTCCCCGAACTGCAGTCCGCGCTCGGGCCGAGCGGGCTTGCGGTGCCGGTGCTGGCCGTGCTCGGCGTCGTTTTCTTCGTGCCGATCATCTTCTTCTATGTCCTCGCCTACATCGCCTGGCGCTCGCAAGAGCTGCGGCTCATCACTCAGTCCATGGCCGAGGTCGCCATGCGCTTGGCCGAGCCCGAGACGGTCGCGCGCGAGTCGATCGTCACCGTCGGTCAAGCGATCCGACGGGAGGTGGCGGCCATGGGCGATGGCGTCGAGCGCGCGCTCGCGCGCGCCGCGGAGCTCGAGACCTTGGTGGCGAACGAAGTTTCCGCTCTCGAACATGCCTACAACGACAACGAGGTGCGCATCCGCGCGCTGCTGCAGGATTTGGGCAGCCAGCGCGATACCCTGGTCGGCCAAGCCGACCAGATCCGCGACGCCATCAACAGCGTCCACCTCGATCTCAGCCACGACATTTCGCAGATCAGCGAGCTCGTTGCCGAGCAGGTCGATGACGCTTCGCGGCGCATCACCCACGCGCTGTCTGAAAAAGCCGAGCATATCACGCGCGCGCTCGGCAACGCCGGTGACACGATGATCCACACGCTCGGCGAGCGCGGGGGCGACCTGCTCGATCGCCTCGAACAGACCAGCCGAGAAACATCGCAGGCCATTTCCGCCGCCAGTGACCGCTTGACCACGACGCTGAATTTCAAGACCGATCACATCGGCGACGAGTTCAACGAAATCACTGCCAACATCCACCGCATGATGTCGGAGCGGCTCGATCGAGTGAGCGAGAGCTTCGCGCAAAAGTCCGCCGAGGTTCTCGATCTGATGAGCAATCGCTCGCAGGAACTGACGGAGCTCGTGATCGATACCGGCAACCAGCTCGCCGACACGATTTCCAGCCGCATCGAGGAGGTCAATACCACGCTGAAGAACACCGGCGACTCGCTCGTGCTCGATCTCAGCCTGCGCGGCGGAGACGTTGTGTCCAAGCTCGAGCAGACCGGCGTGCGCATTACCGACACCATCGTGCAGCGCGGCGACCGCGTGACCGACCAGTTCCGCGACAGCACCGAGGCGCTTGCCGACGCGATTACCAGCCGCGGCGATGCGACGCGCGAAATGGTGGCCGCACGGCTGCAATCGTTCGAGGACATGTTCAATCAGGGCACAAGCGAGCTCGCCGACACGATCGCCAGCCGCGGCGATGCCGTGCGCGAAATGCTGGCTGCACGGTTGCAGTCGTTCGAAGACATGTTCAACCACGGCGGCACCGAGCTTGCGGAACGCATCGCCCGCGACGCCACCACGCTCGGCAATCTCATTACCCGCCACCTCGCCGAGTTCGACCGCACGGTAAAGACCTATGGCGGCGAAATGGTCGAACGTCTGGGCGAGCGCACGCAGGACATTTCCAGCGCGATGCGCGATTACCTGGACAATTTCGATACCCGCGTCACCGTTAAATCGGCCGAGATCACGGCAAGCCTCGACCAGCAATTCATCCGCTTTCGGGATGCCCTCGACAGCCGCACCCAGACGGTGGGCGAGACCCTCGCGGCGCGGGTGAGCGACGTCGCCAAGCGCATGGCCGAAGGCGGCAAGGAGGTGATCGGCGCGCTCGACAAACGCGTCGCCGACATCACCGGCGCCATCAACGCGCGCGGGGCACAACTCGCCGAAAGCATCGGCGCCAAGATCGAGGACGTGGACAGGACGCTCGGCGTCAAAGCGATGGAAGTCGCCGACAATCTGGATACGCGCATCAACCGGTTCGAGAATCTCCTGAGCGGCCGCGCCGAGAACATGACTAGGGAAATCGAGGTGCGCAGCCAGGCGGCTGTCGACTTGATCACCGCGCGCACCGAGAGCTTCACCAAGGAGATCGAGACCCGCAGCCAATCGGCTGCCGAACTGCTCGCCGCACGCAGCGAAAGCTTCACTAAGGACATCGAGACCCGCAGCCAGTCGGCTGCCGAGTTGCTCAGCGCGCGCACTGAGAGCTTGACCCGGGAGATCGAGACCCGCAGCCAATCGGCTGCCGAACTGCTCGCGGCCCGTACCGAGCATCTAAGCAGCATGATCAGGACCAATGCCGGCGACGCCGCGCAGACGATCGACAAGCTGACCGCTGCGGCGGTGGAGGCGATCGGTGCGCGCGCAGAGCAACTGACCACGAGCATAAGGACGGCCACCGACGAGGCGGAACGCTCGCTCGGTAATCTTTCCAGCTCGGCGTCCGGCGCCGTCAATGCCGGCATCCGTGAGCTCGCCGAGGCGGTCAAGACCAACAGCTCCGAGGCCGAGCGTTCGCTCACGCAGCTCGCGGCAAACACCACGAACGCCATCCGCGCCAGCGCGCATGATGCGGAGCGCATGATCAGCGGCATGTCGACCGGCGTGAGCAACGTGCTCAAACAGAACGCCGGCGAGGTCGAACGTACGTTGCTTTCGGTCAGCGCCGAGGTGGCGCGCAACTTCGTCGGCAAGGCCGAGGAGATTTCAACGACGGTGCGCCAGCGCGCCGGCGAAATGACGCAGGTCGTCGACGAGAAATCGAGCGGCCTGCTCGCAGCCCTCACCCGCAAGAGCGAGGAATTCATCAGTGAAGTCGGCCGTGTGACCGATACTGCCGTCAAGGCAATCGAGGCCAAGGGCTTCAACTTCACCCAGACGATGATGGACAACAGCGGGCAGATCGCCCGCCTCATCAGCCAGGCGAGCGAAACCGCCACCGGCGCCGTCAATCAGTCGCTCAAGGACCTGCAGACGAGCCACATCGCCGCGACCGAAACCACGAGCGAAGCGGTCAACCGCGCGATCAAGGAGTTGCGCGAAACCGCGGAAATGGCGACGCAGAGCGCGGCCAAGACCATCACCCGCACGCTCAAGGAGCTGCAGGACACGACGCACGGTGCGGTCGAGCAGTCCAAGCAAACGGCGTCCGCGGCCGTTACCGAGATGCAGGAGGCGCACAGCATGCTGCGGTCCGATACGACCGCACTGTACGAGCGCCTGCGCGAGGCCAACATTCTCCTGCAGGAGGTCTTGAGCGGCGCGCATGAGAACATGAGCGATATCGAGAGCACGCTGGTCGCGCGGGTCGCCGATTTCGTCGCCGCCATGAACGATGTCGCGGAGAAGGCCGGCGCGGCCAACAGCGACGTGGAGCGCAACATCGCCAGCTTCAAGGAGATGTCGGTTGCGACCCTCAACGACCTCAGCCAGGTTGCCGGCCAGTTCGACGCCCACGCCCGCTCGCTCGCGGAGGCGGTGGCGGCGATCGACGGCAGCAATCGGCAGACCGAGAGCACGCTCGCCGAGCGCCGCGCGGCGCTGGAGCAGCTGATCGGCGCGCTCGACAGCAAAGCCGGCGATCTCGAAGAGCGGCTCACGCGATTTGCCGGGGTGCTCGACCAGTCGCTCGAAGGCGCGGGCGAACGCGCGCGCGAGATTGCCCGCTTGACCGCGGAATCGGCGGTGGACGGCGCCCAGGCGATCAGGGAGAACTTCGAGGCGATCCGCAGCGGCACCGAGGAGGAGCGCCAGCGCCTGAGCGAGGCCATGCACAGCATCTACGAGCAGGCGAGCGAGGAGTCGCATACCATGCTCTCGCAGGCGGCGCAGCGCTTCGCCGAGGTGCTGGACGAGTTGAAGCAGATGAGCTCCGACATGCGCCGCGAGCTGGAGACGACGCGCGGCGAGCTGCGCAAGGGCATTCTCGAACTGCCGCAGGAGACGGCGGACGCCACCTTGCATATGCGGCGCGTGATCGTCGATCAGATCGAGGCGCTGGCCGAGCTCAATCGCATCGTCGCCCGTCACAGCCGCAGCGTCGACGCGGTCGAGCCGGCGGCGCTGCGCATGGAACCGGCCGAGGTCGGCCCCCGACGCGGCGCCGCACGCGAGGAGCGCACCAACGGCAGCCCGCGCGGCGAGCCTGCCCGGGCGCGCTCCGATATTACCGGCATGATGCCGCCGGCCATACCGCCGCGGCGGGCGGAGGCACCCTCGCTCAGCCCGGCGCAAGCGGCCGGCCCGGCCGGTGGTGGGCGCACCGGCTGGCTCTCCGAGCTGCTGACGCGCGCCTCGCACGAGGCCGAAGCGCCGGCGCGCGAGGCGCCGCCTGCGCGCGGCACTCCCAACGAGAGCGCGCGTCCTGAGCGTCACGGCCTCGAGTCGCTCGATTCGCTTGCGGTCGACATCGCCCGCATGATCGACCACGACGCGGCAGCCGAGCTGTGGGATCGCTACAAGCGCGGCGAACGCAACGTATTCACGCGCAAGCTTTACACCCTGCAGGGCCAGAAGGCGTTCGAGGAAATCCGCAAGCGCTATCGCGCCGACGGCGATTTCCGCCGCACCGTCGATCGCTATATCGGCGAGTTCGAGCGGCTGCTCGAGGAGGTCTCGCGCGACGACCGCGACCAGATGCTGACGCGGACCTATCTCACTTCGGAGACCGGCAAGGTCTATACCATGCTCGCCCACGCGGCCGGTCGTTTCGACTGATCCGCCGCCGACCCGCGTAGCCCGGATGGAGCAAAGCGACATCCGGGTGATCACGGCTGATATCCCGGATTTCGCTGCGCTCAATCCGGGCTACTTATCCGCTATCTCAAGAAAAGCTCGGTCCACACCTTCTCCCATTTCGGCGCCTCATCGAGCCACTTCACCGGGTCGATCATCACGTATCGGTACTGGTCGAGCAGCGTCTTCTGGGTCCGGCTCGACGGTACGCGGCCCATCTCGGCGAGCAGCTTCTGTCCCTGCGGCGAGAGGACGAAATCGGCAAACAGCAGCGCCGCATGGGGGTGCGCCGCGTTCTTCGCCAGCGCGATCGCCTGCGGGCGTCCGACCAGCGGTTCGACCGCGGCCCAATCGATCGGTCCCCCCTTCGCTTTGATCGAGTCCGCATTGCCGCTGTAGATCGTCAGGCACACCGGCAACTCGCCGGCGGCCACGAGTTGGGCCACCAGGATGTGTCCCTTGCGCATTTCAGGTTTCAACGCCGCAAGCTTGCGGAAGAAGTCGAGCCCGCGCTCCTCGCCCATGAACGTGATGACGCCGTACATCCAGTCGCTGTCGGTCGCCTCGAGCGAGAGGCGCCCTTTCCAGCGCGGATCGGCGAAGCCGTCGAGCGTGGCGGGCAGCTCCTCGCGCCTAATCTTCTCGGTGTTGTAACCGACGACCCACAGGTTCGCGCGATCGGCGAACCAGCGCCGGTGCGGCGGGATTGCCCAGGGCGGCAGATCGGCGAGGTACGGGCTGTTGAATTGCGCCACCACGCCTTCGCGGGCGAGCGCCTCGACCTCCGGCGCGTTGGTCTCGACCACGTCCATGCTGCGGCGACCGCCGCGCGTTTCGGTGAGCGCGCGCTGTACCACGTTCTCGCTGAGCGCGCGCCAGAGCTGGACCTTGACGCCGTATTTGGCTTCGAAGGCCTGCGCGAGCGGCCCCGACTCGGTCGTTGCGATCGAAGTGTAGAGCGTGAGCGTGCCCTCCTCGCGCGCTTTGGCGATCAGCCGCTGCTCGCGGTCGGCGCCGGTGTAGAGATAGATCGCAGAACTGTCGCCGCTCGCTGGTTGTGCGCGCCCATGCGTCGCGCCAACAGCCGCGACGATGCAAACTGCGATCATCGCGCAGGACGCCGTCCGATAAATCGCGGGACGCTTCGTCCAGAGACCAAGGCACCACATTATTTGCGGCTCCTGCTCGATATCGGCTGCTTCTAGAGCAAGTTCGGAATGTCTGTCGACATTACAGCGCACCGGGCACCGCTCGCCACCCTCTCCCCGCAATTGCGGGGAGAGGGTCTAGGGTTCACCGCGCACGTTGATTCCGTCGCGATGGCGTATGATGCGCCGCAGATGAGTCCACTCGCCCTTTCCGTCCGTGTGGAGCGCTGGCCGATCGCCGGCGCCTTTACCATCAGCCGCGGCGCCAAGACCGAGGCCGTGGTCGTGGTCGCGGAACTCTCCGACGGCACTCACCGCGGCCGCGGCGAATGCGTGCCTTATGCGCGCTATGGCGAAACGGTCGAGGGTGTGGCCGCGGCGATCGAGGCGATGGAACCGGAGATCGCCCGCGGTCTCGATCGCGACCGACTGCAGTCGGCGATGCCGCCGGGCGGGGCGCGCAACGCGCTCGACTGCGCGTTCTGGGATTTGGCGGCCAAGCGTGCCGGACGAGCGGTGCACGAGCTCATCGGTCTGCCCGCGCCAAAAGTCCTCACCACGGCCTACACGATCTCGCTGGCAGCGCCCGACACGATGGCGAAAGCCGCCGCCGGCGCCGCCGACCGGCCGCTGCTCAAAGTCAAGCTTGGCGCTCCCGGGGATCCGGCGCGCATCGCCGCGGTGCGGCGCGCCGCGCCCAAGGCCGAGTTGATCGTCGACGCCAATGAAGGCTGGACGGCGGACGATCTCGCGGAAAACCTCGCCGCGTGCGCGCAAGCCGCAGTGACGCTCATCGAGCAACCCTTGCCGGCGGAGCGCGACGATGCTCTCGCGCATATCGCGCGTCCTCTTCCGATCTGCGCGGACGAGAGCGCGCACGCCGCCGCCTCCTTATCCGCGCTGGTCGGCAAATACGACGCCGTCAACCTCAAGCTCGACAAGGCCGGCGGGCTGACCGAGGCGCTCGCCATGGCCCACGAGGCGGAGCGGCTGGGATTGACCCTCATGGTCGGCTGCATGGTTGCGACCTCGCTGGCGATGGCGCCGGCTATGCTGGTGGCGCAGCGCGCGCGGGTGGTGGATCTCGATGGCCCGCTTTTGCTCGCGCGCGACCGGCCGGACGGCCTTTGCTACGAGGGCAGTCGGGTTCATCCGCCGGCGCCGGCGCTGTGGGGATGAACGGGCCGGCTCGCAAGGGCGGCGCTAACGTCGCGGGGTTGCTTGTTAGCCAGTACCACGTCGGGTGGAATGAATGGCAGCACAACGGTCGCGCCGCGCGCGCATCCGCGTGGTGCCACGGCCGACCATGCGGGTGACAAAGCAAATACCGGTGCCGACGATTCTATTGAAAAATTAGACGGAAGCCCGGTGTGTTGAGACAGCCATGCGCATTTGCCGTCCACGCCCACTACTGGATAGACGATGACCTCGATATTCTCGCGCGCGACGGCAAATCCGACACGGGGGCAATTTCGCCAGCGACTGTTCGGAGCAGTTCATGATATTTAAAGTGAAGGTCCTTTGCACGATTGTGTCGTTGCACCTCTTTGTCGGTCCGTCGGCGGCAGTGGACTTCACTTACCAGGAATACACAAAAGCGCCGGAACTCTGGAAGCGCGGCTTTGTATTTGGAATATCCCGCTATATGTCCACCGTGGCGCAGCCCGACGAAGAGGCTCCCTATCCGGTGCGGGCGGCTTTCCAGCGATGCCTCGCCGGCTCAACGGACACGCTTCTTGTGCGACAGGTCGAGGCATATGTCGCGGCCAATCCTGCTGGCTCCAAAGGGCCAATGGTTGCGGTCATCATCAAGGCGTTGTTTGATTTGTGCCGGTCGGAAATCGAAAAGGCGCAACCGCCCAAGGGGGCTCCAAGCCAAAGATGAACCCATGCGCAGAGCGCTGATCAGCCTCAGCGTTGCGGCACGGTTCGGAAGGTATGGCCTATCCTGAAGGAACAGCGCCTCGGCCAAGCAGTGTGTGACCCGTGACGGCGACGATCCAAACGCTTCTGCTGCTGATCGCGGTGCTTGTCGTCGTGGCCATTGTGGCACGGCGGTTCAACACTGCTCCCTCGATCCTTCTCGTCATCGCCGGCATCGCGCTTGCGTTCATTCCCGGCCTGCCGCGGATAGAGCTCGCCCCGGAACTGGTGCTGCTCGGGATCCTGCCGCCGCTGATCTACTCGGCGGGCGTCGTCATGAGCTGGCGCGAGTTTCGTTTCAATCTGCGGCCGATCACGCTGCTGGCGGTCGGTTGTGTCGTCTTTACCACCTGTGCCGTGGCCGCAGTGGCGCACTGGCTGCTCGGCATGCCGCTTGCGGTCGGTTTCGTGCTCGGCGCCATTGTGTCGCCGCCCGACGTGGTTGCGCCGCTCGCCATCGTTCGCCGGCTGGGCATTCCGCGCCGGCTCGTCGTCGTCCTCGAAGGGGAAGGCCTCGCCAATGACGCGACCGCGCTGATCCTTTACCGCTTTGCCGTCGCCGCGGTCGGCACCGGCGTGTTCTCCCTGGTGGAGGCCGCGGGAACGTTTGTCCTCATCGTGGTCGGAGAGATTGCCTACGGCATTGGCTTGGGCTGGCTCAGCCTGCGCTTGCGCCGCTGGGCGCGCGACCCCCGAGTCGAGATCACGCTATCGCTGCTCACGCCTTATGCCGCGTTTTTGCTCCCCGCGCATGTTGGAGGATCGGGCGTTTTGGCGACGATCGCCGCTGGATTGTTCGTCAGTTGGAACGGGCCGCTGCTCATTCCGGCGGCGACGCGGCTGCAAGGAATCTTCTTTTGGGATCTGGTCGTCTATCTGCTCGAGGGACTGGTCTTCCTCCTGACCGGCTTGCAGATTCGAACGCTGCTCGATCGGATTGATACGATCTCGTTGCACGGCCCGTTGCTTGCCGTCCTGCTCACCGTCGCAGTCGTCATCGCTGCCCGGTTTGTCTGGGTCTATCCGGCGACTTATTTGCCACGCTGGCTGAGCCCCGCGCTTGCGCGCCGCGATCCGGCTCCGCCCTGGCAGTGGGCCTTCTTTCTTGCGTTCGTCGGCATACGCGGCGTCGTCTCGCTGGCGGCGGCGCTGGCCATTCCGTTGACCACGCTGGCCGGCACGCCGTTTCCCTACCGCGATCTCATTCTCTTTGTGACGTTCGGAGTGATCGTCGTCACGCTGGTTGGCCAGGGATTGCTGTTGCCGGCTGTTGTGCACTGGCTCGGGTTGGGGAGCCACGCGGCCGAGGAGCGCGAGCGCGAGCACACGGCCGAGCTTTCTGCGCGCGCGGACGCTTTGAACGCGGTGCAAAACCGGCTCGACCAGCTTGCGGCCGAGGGCCGAATTGCGCCCGAGGTCCTGGCAATTCTGCGCGCCCGGCATGACGATCGAGTGGGACGGCTGCCGAGAAATACATCAAACGGGGTCGAAACTGCCTTCGCGGCGGCGGACCTCAGGTCGGAACTGATTGCCGCCGAGCGCGAATACATCTACCGGCTGTTGCAAGAGGGGAAAATTACCGACGAGGCACGCCGACGCATCGAGCGCGAGCTCGATCTGGAGGAGGCGGCCATCGCATGCAAGAAAGAGGGCGGCGTGGAACCTCCACTCTAGGATTTTCGCGAAGGTCTCGCGTTTGCCGAGCACCACGCCGAACGTCGATCGCCTGGCGATTGAAGGCCTGAGATTCACCCCCAAGGGCTACCCGGCGCATTGCTCGCGCACGTGCGTGGGACTGATCGGCCCGGGCCGATCCTGGCACACTCCCTTGGTCTCAAGAATTTTCTCCCGTGCGTCCCATTTCGTAGCCACGAAATGTTCTGCGCCTGGTTGTCGCGGAGGATGATGTCTCCCGCGTACCCAGGTACTCGAAGCCGCCTGAGCACTTGGAACCCACCTCACTGGAGAACTGATCGTTAAGCGTTTGCCAGAGTGGAGGGACATTGTCGCAATAATCCCACATTTGATTTGCAAACATTGCTCGAGGGCGGCGCCACCTCTGCCGGGCCGGCGCCGGAGCACGGAGAGGGCAAGCATGAAAATCGCTGTTCTGGCCGGCGCCGTTGCGGCGGCGCTGACGGTTTCGACTGTGCATGCCGCGGTACGAATCAAAGCGGATACCGGCGGCCAAATCGGACCTTATCTGGAAAACCTGGTGGCGCTGCGAGGTTCAGGCGAGCGGGTCATCATCGACGGGCCTTGCTTGTCGGCCTGCACCATGCTGCTCGGCGTCATTCCGCGCGAGCGCATCTGCGTCACGTCGCGCGCGCGGCTGGGCTTCCACGCGGCATGGCATCCCGGCAGCAACGGCCAGCAGGTGACGAGCCGCGAGGCGACGCGGCTCTTGATGGACATCTATCCCGAGCACGTGCGCAGCTGGATCGCGCGGCGCGGCGGCCTCTCCCCGCGCATGATGTATCTCAGCGGCCGTGAACTCACCGCGATGTACCAGACCTGCGACTGATCTCCGGTCTTCCCGCCGAGTTGAGTCTGAGCCAAAGGATTTTTGCAGCTAGTCATGCGCGGACAAAAGCGCGTCGAAGACGCGCGTAAACGCGCTTATGACCCGCGCATCCATCTTCTTGGCAGAAGCTTTTTGCAAAGATTGATGGATTGCATCGCAACTCGGGCCTGCCCGAGTTGCGCAGTATTATGCGCCGCAAGTCTCCTTAAAGTTACGTGCCGCGCGCGAGCCGATGGGCGAGCACAGCAAAGAGGGCGCCGGCAGCTGCCACAAGCGCCATGACGCCATAGGCAAAGCTGCCCCAGTGCGCGTAGAGCACGCCTGAAACGCCCAACGCCGCCGCCATCACGAGACCGAGCGCGACAGCGAAATAGCCTTGCGCGGTCGCGGCCAACTCGGCCGGCGCCCTGCGCGCCACCACGGCGACCGCGCCGAGATGGGTGGCGCCGAACGAGAACGCATGCAGACATTGCAACGGCGGCAGCAGCGCGGGCGGCGGATCGAACGCCATGGCACCCCAGCGAATGACTGCGCCCGCGCCGCCGAGCATGAGCAGCGTGGTCGGCGCGATCGACAGCCGGCCCGAGATCGCAAACAGCGCAATCTCCGCGACGACCCCGAGCGCCCAGAGCGCTCCGATCGCACCGCCATCGAAGCCCGCTGTTGTCCAATCGAGCGCAGAGAAGCCGTAATAGATCGCGTGGCTTGCCTGAATGAGGCCCGCCGCGGCGGCCGCCGCAAGCAAGGCCGGATCGCGCAAGAGGTCGCGCGCGAACGGCAAGCCTTTTGCCGGGCCGACGTCGCGCAAGGTCAGCGGGGAGAGCGGGAAGGCTGCCGCCGTGGTCATCGCTAGAGTTGCCACCATGATCCAAATGAGATCACGCGTGGCGATGACGTCGAGCAGCAGGCCGGCGGCGAAGGTGCCGACAATGAAGGCGGCGGAGCCCCACAGCCGCACTGGGCCGTAGGCGCGTCCGATGTGGCTAAGCCCCCGCAACGCATAGGCATCGGCGAGCGGTATGAGCGGCGTGAAAAACGTGGATGCCAGCGCGTACGCCAGGGTGATGGCGACAACTCCCTGCGCAAGTCCGAGCGCACCGTAGCCGAGCACGGCCAGCGCGGAGGCGATCACGATGACCGTGTGCATCGCGTTGTGGCGATCGGCGCCGCGCGTTGCAAGCGGGATCGCGAACACCCGCACGATCATGGGCAGGGAGAGCACGACACCGATCGCGCCGGCATCGAGTCCCTTGGCCGCGAGCCAGAGCGGCAGGAATGGCACCTGCACACCGAGCGCGACGAACAGCGCGGCGTAGAACATCGCGAGCCGGAACGCGAAGGAAGATTGAGGCTTGAGGACAGGCGACAGCACGGCAACTTCGACTCTGTCCCATAGCGGTGTGTCCCGGGCGCAGCGCAGCACGAAGTGATGCGCTGCTGACCCGGGACCGTTCCAGTCCGTGGCGGTCCCGGATCAGCGGTGCACCGCTCCACTTCGTTTCGCGCTGCACCGCATCCGAGACACGTGGCTCGCCTTAGCCCCTATCCCTTCGGTCCTCAATCGCCGCGCCGATCAAGCAACCAGCCGGTAGAACAGTTCCGGATCGACGTTGCCGCCGGAGAGAACCGCGACCGCGATCTTGCCCTTCACATCGATCTTGCCCGAGATGAGCGCGGCAAGCGCGGCCGCCCCGCCCGGCTCCACCACCAGTTTGAGCTCACGAAAGGCAAAGGCGACGGCAGCGGCGACTTCCTGGTCGCTGACGGCGGCCCCAGCACCGACCAGCTCGCGGTTGATGGCAAAGGTCAGCTCGCCGGGCGTCTGCGCCATCAGCGCGTCACAGATGGTGCCGGTGAGCGCGGCGTTCTTTTCCCGCCGCCCGCTCTTGAACGAACGGGCATGATCGTCGAAGCCCTCGGGCTCCGCGGTATAGAGGCGCGCCTGCGGCATTCGCGCCTTCACGGCGAGCGCGATCCCGGCCGTCAGCCCGCCGCCCGACGCGGTCACCGCGACCACGTCGGGCGCCAATCCCTGCGCCTCCAAATCTTCGACGATCTCGCGGCCGGTCGTGCCCTGCCCGGCGATGACCAGCGGATCGTCATAGGGCGGCACCAGCGCCGCGTGGCGCCTCTCCGCGATTTCGCACGCGATGGCTTGCCGATCTTCGCGGGCGCGGTCGTAGAGCACGACCTCCGCGCCGAGCGCCTGCGTGCGCTCCCGCTTCGGGCGCGGCGCATCCGACGGCATGACGATGACCGCCGGCATGCCGAGCAGCCGCGCCGCCGCCGCCACGCCCTGCGCGTGATTGCCCGAAGAAAACGCCACCACACCGCCCGCGCGCTCATTTTGCGGGATGGAGGAGAGCTTGTTGTAGGCGCCGCGGAACTTGAACGAGCCCGTGCGCTGCAGCGTCTCTGCCTTGAGAAATACGCGCCCGCCGGTGAGCGCATCGAGCACGGGCGAGGTGAGCAGCGGCGTGTGCAAGGCAACTCCCGCGAGCCGTCGCGCGGCGGCATCCACATCGGCGGCGGTCGGCAGCGGGCGGTCGGACGATGGTTGCATCGCCGGACGGTAGCGCCGCCCCGGGCCACCCGGCAAGCGGCTGAAGCGCAGTCGTTGCCGGTTAAAGCTTATTCGTATGTGCTGGAAGCATAATGAGGCCGCGCGCTCGGTGGTGTTCCCTCCCCCGCAAGCAGCTGAACTCGGGTTTACCCGAGTTCAGCCGCCTTATTTAACCGGCCGAAGTCGGAAACATCCGACTTCGGCTGGAGGGTTAGGGAGGGGCATGCAAAAGATTTCATGGCTACCCCCCTCCCCACCCCTCCCCCGCAAGCGGGGGAGGGAGCAGACCGAGTTCGCCACGCGCACTGATGCCATTTCACCCGTGCATCGTCTCGCCCCGGCCCTCCACGATTTCCGGCCGGTGCTCCTACCTTGCGCAACGTATGGACACGGCGCGGGGGCAAAAGTGTACAATCGCCGTCACTCTCCCCCGCTAACGCTCGGATTGTCCCATGGATCTCGGAATTTCCGGCCGCAAGGCCATTGTGTGTGCCTCGAGCCGCGGGCTTGGCCGCGGCTGCGCCCTTGCGCTCGCGCAGGCGGGTTGCGAGGTGATCGTCAACGGGCGGGACGGCAAGGCGCTGGAGGCCACGGCGGCCGAGCTGCGGCAAGCCACCGGCGCCAAGGTGACCGCGGTGATGGCCGACGTCGCGACGCCTCAAGGCCAAGCAGCACTGCTCGCCGCCTGTCCTCAGCCCGACATTCTGGTGAACAACAACGCCGGTCCGCCGTTTCGGGATTTTCGTGAATTGACGCGTCAGCACATGGTCGACGGCGTCGTCGCCAACATGGTGGTCGCGATCGAGCTCATTCAGAAGGTCATCGACTCCATGTGCGCCAAGCAATTCGGGCGCATCGTCAACATCACGTCGGGCTCGGTGAAGATGCCGCTGGTCGGCCTCGACCTCTCCTCGGGCGCGCGCGCCGGGTTGACCGCGTTCCTCGCCGGCGTCGCGCGCTCGGTCGCCGGCTCCAACGTGACCATCAACTTTCTCCTGCCCGGCGCGTTTGATACCGACCGGCTCGCCTCGAACGTGGCGCTGAATGCCAAGAAGCGCGGAATCTCGATCGAAGAGGCACGAAAGGAGCGCATGGCGAGCGTGCCGGCGAAGCGCTTCGGCACGCCCGAGGAATTCGGCGCCGCCTGCGCTTTTCTGTGCTCGGCCCAGGCCGGCTATATCACCGGGCAAAGCCTTCTCATCGATGGCGGCGTGTACCCCGGCGTGCTGTGAGAACGCGTCATTCCGGGCTCGCGGGCCAGCGCAGGCAAGTGTACGCAGCCTGCGCAAGCTTGGCTGCGTGTGCCCGCGAGCCCGGAATCCGTAACCACGGTCAGGGATTATGGATCGCGGGTCGGCCGGGATGCCGACGTGAGGCGCCTGCTCCGGGCCCAAACGCGAACGAGGCCAGCTCGCGCCGGCCCCGTCGCACCCCCCAATGAAATTCTAATCACCCGGCAGAGCCCTGAGGAGCGGACCTGCCATCGTGTCGGCCCCCGAACCCGCGTCGCTTGCAGCTAGGCGCACGGACCAGGTGCATGGGGAACAATTTGTCCACGGCGGCCGCCCAATGCAAATGAAAACGCCGCAGAAACAGGCGTGATTGCGCGATATCTGGTCGTCTGTTGCGCACAGGCAACAGATATGGGGCGCACAGACGCCCTGCGGACACACCTCATATTCGTGCGAGGCTGAATCCACACTCGCGCCGCGCATTCGGTTTGCCGCATGGGGGAGGGTTGGAGGCGGGCGATTCTACGGCCATCGCCGATGCTTCACATCGCGGCCCGCCTTCCTTGCCCCTCGCTGCGGGCCGACGCATGATCTGCGACCCGGCCCCAAACTGCCGTCAGCCCCAAGGAGAATCCATGAAGCTCGTCCGCTTCGGCCCACGCGGCCGCGAAAAGCCTGGAATCATCGATTCCAAAGGACGCATCCGCGACCTGTCAAAAGTGGTGCCGGACATTGCCGGGGAGACGCTCTCGCCCACAGAGCTCGCCAAGATCCGCAAGGCACCGGTCGAGAAGCTGCCGCTCGTTTCCGGCAAGCCGCGCCTCGGCGCCTGCGTCGGCGGCGTCGGTAACCTCATTGCCATAGGGCTCAACTATTCCGACCATGCGGCCGAGACCGGCGCCGCTATTCCCAAAGAGCCGATCATCTTCAACAAGGTGACGTCCTGCATCTGCGGGCCGAACGACGATACGATCATCCCCAAGGAGTCGAGCAAGCTC
>WNGD01001854.1_pt1 | contig 32123 bp, 20 predicted proteins | sample 5400671 | NCBI WGS metagenome assembly WNGD01 (sample SAMN13153369, study PRJNA577476) | soil metagenome | isolation source: 40 cm soil or saprolite under grassland replicate 2 | place: USA:California | collected 2016-06-15
GAGGTGGTTTTCTGGGAACGTTGGGGCGGATAAGTGAGCTTTGTTAGCTTCTCGCAATAGGATTCGTCTAGAGGAAAAAAGAGGAGTTTTTCATGGATTTCGGTGTAATTGTTCCGCAGGGATGGCGTCTGGACCTGGTCAGGATATCTGACCCCACCGAGGCGTATGAGACGATGACGCGCGTCGCGCAAGAAGCCGATGCATTGGGCTATCACTCGATCTGGCTCTACGACCACTTCCACACTATCCCCACTCCCATACAGGAGATCACCTTTGAATGCTGGACGAGCACTGCTGCTCTGGCGCGCGATACCAAACAGGTGCGCCTGGGTCAGATGGTCACATGCAATAGTTATCGCAATCCTGCACTGCTGGCAAAAATAGCCAGTACCGTCGATGCGCTCAGTCATGGACGGCTCGATTTTGGCATAGGTGCGGGTTGGTACGAGGAGGAATACATAGCGTACGGTTACTCGTTTCCTGGGACGCACGAGCGCCTGGCGCGCTTACGCGAGGCCGTTGAGATCATCCTGGCGATGTGGACACAGAAGGAGGCGAATTTTGAGGGGACCTATTACCAGGTGCGGGGAGCGATCAACCAGCCCAAAGGCGTACAAAAACCACACATTCCACTCCTGATTGGTGGTGGAGGCGAACAAGTGACACTCCGGCTGGTAGCACAGTACGCTAACGCCTGTAATATTGGTGGAGATATTCCAACAATCAAACACAAATTAGCCGTACTCAAACAGCACTGTGAGCAACTCGGACGCGATTATGAAAGTATCAAGCGAACAACCCTCATCGATGACTGTGTCATCGCAGAGACTGAGGCAGACGTTCTCGCCAAGTTGACCCCCCAGGAGCGCAACAACCTGGAAGAACTGCACAAAACCTGGTTGATTGGCACGCCTGTGCAGATTCGCAAGCGCCTGGCGGAATACGAGGAGGCCGGGATACAGGAACTCGTTGTGCGGTTTGTTGACGTCGCCCAGCTAGAACCAGTTCGCCTCTTCGCGCGGGAGTGTATGCAGCGACGCTAGCAAAGCCAATGTGATAACTCCTTCACCATGTGCTGAGAACAATGTACCCACGCAAAACATCTACCTCTCCTCTCCCAGAAGCGCTGAAATCCGAGATGTGCTCATAGTTCTTCCTTGTAGAGCCATGTTCCCTGCTTCCGTGACCTACATGTACCATAGGTACAAGAATACAGCTATATACTCTGAAAACGAGGATGGGCCTCATATATCTGCCTGTCACGCTGGTGTGCTTATCGAATCATTATTCTTGCTCAGATAAATTTATAGTATAACTGGATAGATATCCTCTACACTGCTTTCTTCAATACCTCTCCGGCATACTAGAGCGTCGTCAAGTAATGCCATTTCTAGTCACAGAGTGCTCAAAACGAACGCTCATTGAGCACAGAATACTAGAGCTTATTAAGAGCATTTTCGATTACTTGACCGATGTTCTAGAGGATCAGACCGGGCACATTCAGCCTGATCAGCGCCAAGGTTGGCCTATTAGCCTAGCAAATTGTACGGGTTTTGCAGCAAGCGCTTGACCTCCTGCAGGAAACGGGCAACCTGCGCCCCATAGAGGATACGATGATCCGCTGATATCGTTATCGACATCAGGTCGCGGATAACCGGTTGATCATCTATAGGGACGAAGCGCTTGCGCGTCGATGCCACCGCCAGGATAGTAGCTTGAGGTGGGTTGATGACCGCAATAAAGTCTGTGACATCCATCATCCCCAGGTTTGAGATAGAGAACGTAGCTCCCTCGAGGTCAGTCTGAGAGAGCTTGTTCGCACGAGCCTTCTCAATCAGAGCTTTAGACTCGCGGGCAATAATGCGCACACCCTTGATATTGGCATCGCGGATCACAGGAACTACCAGCCCAGATGGGATATCTACCGCTATCCCAATATTGATATGTTTGTACCGTATAAACTGACCGCTCTTGAAGGAGCTGTTGAACTCCGGGAATTTTTCCAGAGCAAGCGCACAGGCCTTTACGATCAGATCGTTGACGCTCACCTTCACCCCGTCTTCACCGACGCCCACGTTAAATGTCTGGCGCATTAACAGAGCCTCGGTCATATCCACCTCACTGCTGAGATAAAAGTGCGGAATAGTCTGTTTTGACTCGCTAAGCCGTTGGGCAATGCTTGTCTGCATGCGCGAGAGCTGGATGATCTCCGCATCTGGAGGGATACTCACCTCAGCAGCGATTGCAGGACCTTCAGATGGGAGCGCAGCAGGACCAGGAGCACCAGGCTTCTGCTCAAGAAAGTCCTCGATGTCATCGCGGACAATGCGACCACCAGGACCAGTGCCCTGGATCTGGCCCATATCGATATTGTGCTCTTCAGCCATACGCCGTGCCAGCGGTGATGCCTTGATCGACCTACCATCACTGCTCTCTTCCGCCTCAGGACGCTCGCTCTTCGTAGGGATGGAAGAGGTGTCGGGCGCCGGAGTGGCTGGGGGGTACCTTATGTCCGCTCGCCGGGGAGGAGAGGCCTGTTGAGCTGTTTGACCTTGTTCATTCGTGCTTGTCTCAACAATTGTTGCCTGCTTCTGTTCCTGAGCACTCCTGCCGATCTTCTCGGCTGCAGGCTGCTCTTGCTTCTGGACACCGTCTCCAGAGCCGATGATAGCAACCGCCTGGCCAATAGGCACTGTTTCGCCCTCCTGTACCAGGATTTGCTCAAGTACACCGGAATCGTAGGCCTGAAGTTCCATTGTGGCCTTATCCGTTTCAATCTCAGCCAGAACATCACCTTTCTTGACCTCATCTCCCGGCTTCTTGTACCAATGAGCAATTGTGCCCTCTTGCATGGTATCACTGAGCCTCGGCATATTTACTTCGCTCATCGCTTTATTCCTCTTCTTCGGCGTGGTGCGAGTTCATTGATCGACTCAAGCAACTGTTTGGCACCGGTCAGCGCTGCTGTCTCCAGAGGTTTAGAGTAGGGCAGCGGCACTTCCAGACTTGCCACTCGCTTGATCGGAGCATCCAAATAGTCAAACGCCTCTTCCTGTAATGTCGCGGCGACCTCTGCGCCAACCCCATAAGAGCGCCAGTCCTCTTCAAAGATAATTGCGCGGTTCGTTTTCTTGACCGAGTTCGTGATGGTTTCGTGATCCAGTGGACGGAGCGAACGTAGGTCCACGACCTCGACGCTCAGTTCGTTCTCTTGTTCCAGGCGACGAGCAACATCCAGGGCCACTGCCGCCATGCGCGAATAGCTGATCACCGTTAGATCGGCACCTTCTTTGCTCACCTTGGCCTCGCCGAAAGGCACAAAGTAGTCGTCGGCGGGCGCTTCCCCCTTAGTATTATAGAGAGCGAGATTCTCGAGAAAGATCACCGGATTATTATCGCCAACAGCAGTGCGCATCATCCCTTTGGCATCTGCTGGCGTGGAGGGAGCAACTACCTTGAGACCAGGTATATAGGCGAACCAGACCTCCAGGTTCTGCGAATGAGTGGCAGAAAGTTGCTGGCCACCACCGCCAGGAGTACGTATGACGAGGGGGACCGGGCACTGTCCACCAAACATCGCGTAGATTTTCGCAGCATGATTGACAATTTGATCCATGGCCAGTGCGATGAAATTGATGGTCATGATCTCCACAATTGGGTGTAGCCCGAGCATGGCCGCTCCTGCCGCCATGCCCACAAACCCATTTTCGCAGATTGGTGTATCTACGACACGTTTGGGGCCAAACTCCTTCAAAAGACCCGCTGTGATCTTATACGATCCCTCGAAGGTGCCGATCTCTTCACCGATCAAGAAAACGTTTTCGTCACGTAAGAGTTCTTCGCGCAGCACATCATGAAGCGCCTGCCGGTAGGTGATCTCCGCCATGATTATGCTCCTTTCATCGATACATCAGCAGGCGCATAGACATACTCCTCGAGCCCCTGCAGGAATGCCTCTACTGTAGAATTAGGACTCTCATCGGCAAACTTGACCGTGGCATCAACCTTTCGCTGAGCCTGCTCAGCGATCTCGTGAGCTTCATGCTCACTAAGGAGTCCAGCCGAGATCAGGCGTGAGGCAAACGTAGGAATAGGGTCTTGCTCACGGGCCTTTTGCACTTCCTCTTTTTCCCGATAGCGAGCTGGGTCCACCACTGAGTGTCCACCAAAGCGATAGCTGACAGCCTCGATGAGGCTCGGCTCATGCTGTTCGCGAGCAAACTTTGCCGCAGTGCGAATCGCATCGCGCACCGCCAGGACATCGTTCCCATCCACACGCTCACTACGCATATTGTAAGCGCATGCCTTTCGGTACAGTTCACTTACGGCAGACCCCTGCTCAACACGCAGACCCATTCCGTACTGATTGTTCACTACGAAGTAGATGATGGGAAGCGAGTAGATCTTGGCAAAGTTCAGAGATTCGTGGAAAGCCCCCGTATTGGTCGTTCCATCACCCATTTGGCAGGCAACGACCTCACGGGAGCCACGATACGCGATGGCAAAGGCCGCACCGGTGGCGAGCGGCAACTCTCCACCTACGATGGCATAGCCACCCATAAAGCGGCGTCCGAGGTCAAAGAGATGCATGGAACCCCCACGCCCATGCGAGCAACCCGTTTCCTTACCGAATAACTCGGCCATTACAGCATCGGGTGAGATACCGCGACCGAGAGCATAGCCATGCTCTCGGTAGTTCGTGTAGACGTAGTCCGATGGTTCAAGGCCAGCACAGAAGCCGACAACCGTTGCCTCTTCCCCAAGATTGAGATGGCAATAGCCGCCTATCCTGGCTTTGGTGTACATCTCACTGGCCTTCTCCTCAAAGTGGCGGATGAGTACCATCTGGCGATAGTAGTTGAGTAGGGTATCGCGATCTTCACCCTCAGGTATCGTAGGATGTGTTTGATCACGGACAGATGCAGCGTTCCGCACATCTGACTGCTGTTTCCTTTGTGTGTCCAAGGCCCACCTGATCCTTTCTTGTCAAGGGCGGCGATAAATCGGCTCATTACGACCCTGGCGGCACAGGCTCAGACGAAGCAGCAACTTCCACCGCCTCACAACGGGGACAGCGTTCCGGCTGTTCCTCGCTATGCACTACTTCACCGCACACATTGCACACCCAGCGCGTAGCGATCTCCTTGACCACATCCCCGCGGCTCACAATGCCAATCACCCTCCCCTGATCAAGCACCGGCAAACGCTTGATACGTTCATGTACGAGAATATGGCTGGCCTCCTGGAGGTCAGTTTCCGCAGCAACGCTGATGACACCACGGGTCATGATATCACCGACCGTTTTTCCCTCCTTAGCAATGACATCGTACCCAGTAACAACACCCACCAATAAGTCGTCATCCTTGACGACTGGTAAACCGCTAATTCGATGCTGAGAAAGCAGGCGAGCTGCCTGCTGCTTGGTCTGCTCTTCTCTGACTGTAATTACCTTCGTGGTCATCACATCTTTGACTTTCATACGTTCCTTTCAATAACCGCCTTGACAGACGAACAGAGCTAGAATGCATAGTCATCGCCTTGTCCTTCTTCTGGCACCGCGATGGCGCCTTCAGAACCGGTGTTCGTGAGAGGCTCCTCTGCTCTTTGATCCTCACGAGCTAGCCGATATAAGGTGTCTCGATGATTCTCATCGAGCCAGCTCAGTAACGCATAGGCTTCATCATACGGTAACGACATCCGCGTCCCCGGACCGTAGAGGGTGAGCGTTCCCTGCTCATCCAGCTCTGCTGTGTGTCTCCCTAAAATACATTCACTCATGATCAGCGCCTCCTTCCAGGCTGTTTGCCAGGCTACTTGCCGGGAGCTTGATGTATACTGGGCCTTGGCTTCTCGCAAGGCTCTTTCAAGGCACGTTCAAGAGATATCGTGTGTCCACTATCATATACACGAGTAGTCGAACCAAAGTGTAGCACATGCCGGGACTTACACAGGTAAGTTCCTCCGATTCGCACCGGATTGGGAACCGATCCATTAGCGGGGAAATCGAGAACAGGCATTCTTCTTCCCAATGAACACTGCTGAAACTACCAAGGCTTGTCAAATCATTTTCTAGCTCGCTATTGTCTGAACTGATGTTCCAAGTATCCACCAAAGGGGCTAGATAGCATAGTAAATAGCTAATACCTTTGCATATAAGCTTCTGCACTGTTATACTTCAGCATGTACCGGGTAGTGGAGAAATTCACATACCTATTTATTTGCAGGAGGAGTACCTTTATGTGTAGCAAGAAAGCTTGTCTCGTGATTGATCTTCGGGATGGTGAGAACATCCCAAATGTCCCTGAAATGGTTGCTGTATTAGCGGCGGCAGGTTGGAAAACCGATCTTGTCTTGAAAGAGTTTGGTGGGGAGAGCCTGAAATTGGCCGAGCAGGCAGCTAAAAAGGGCTATGACATGGTTATAGCCTATGGTGGCGATGGCACGCTCAACCAGGTGGTCAATGGTATTACGAATGTCCAAGGGAAGAGTATTGTGGCCGTCCTTCCTGGGGGTACCGCCAACGAATGGGCAACTGAGATTGAAGAACCTCTTGATCCTGTTCACGCTGCACTTGCACTCGTCAACAGCGACGCCCATAAGGTAGACCTTGGATACGTAGGTGTGAAAGGGCTGGTATTTCCCAATGCGGCGCAGAGCAATGGGCAGCAACCACTCGCGGACCTGAAAGCGGGCAAGAAGGCCCGAAAGAAACAGGCAAAAAAGGCCCTCAGTACCAAACATCGCTTTTTGCTCTTGTCCGGTCTAGGGCTCGATTCGTCAATCATCGCTCATGTCTCTAAATCCCTCAAGTATCGCGTTGGCCGCCTGGCTTACGTAGTTTCCGCCATAAAGGAACTACCTGAGCGGCGCCCGTTCCCTCTTGAAATACGGGAAATCGCTGATGATGGGAGTGAAAACCTGCTCTGGCAAGGTCAGGCCTGGCAAGTGATCTTTGGAAACACCCGCCTCTATGCCGGTTTCGCAGAATTGACTCCTCAGGCGTACATCGATGATGGGAAACTCGACGTGGCTGTGATTACAGCGGGCGACGTCTTTCAGACGGTAGAAGAGGTCGTTTCGCTCCTTGTGAAGCACAGATCTGCCAATGCTGATACCAAATACTTTCACGGTGCACACTTCTCCGTTCGTGTTCCAGCCTCTATCGGCTTGCACCTGGACGGCAGTGTCGTGGAACTCGATGATTACCTGAGTAAGTCTGAAAAAGATGCGCTTGCACAGGCGAATACCGCAGAACAGCCGGTGGTCGAGTATCGATTCGATGCTGAACCTGCTGCCCTGCAAATGGCAATACCTCGCACCTATAATGGAGCCTTGTTTAAACATTGGACAACTGAAGCGCAACCGCATTCAGTAGTGCAACAGCAAAATGAACCTGTTGCCCAGCCACAACCAGCAACTCCAGAACTCGTCAATACACTTTTGCAACATGGCAAGAAAGTGACAGTAACTGGAGTTGGTCCAGAGGGGGATAAACCGGGCACGTATATTATCGCGGGTACCATACAAAATCCGACAACGGGTGATACCTCACCGATTGCTGTGTGCGTAAACGACAAGTCAATTGTCATGCAACATACAGGTCAGTATGTTACGCCTACTGCGGTTCAACAATTGCAGGAAGGCGCGGAGATTGTAGTGGAGGGGAAGCAAGGCAAGAGCGGTTCCTTGCGAGCGGCTCAGGTTGTAATTGAGAGGATCGAGTGACGACTCCTTTTCTGTCTAGCAGTAGCGCAGGGCTCATTCCTACGCATTCATGGATGGGCCTTCCGCTACGAACTGGTAAAGGGATGTACTAGCTAAGTAGCACCGTAAGCTTTCTTTGAACCTTTATTCTCACGATTGCCAGTCTGCGCTCGATGTCCACGCTCCACTAATTGCGCCTCCCATTGATCTTTATAGGGACGCAAGGTAGCAACGAGGGTACGCGCCACGAGCACATTGCGATACCACTTCTGGTCCGCCGGCACGATATACCAGGGCGCTTCATCTGTGCTGCACCTGGAGAGCGCCTCCTCATAGGCCTGCTGATACTCGTCCCAGTAGGTGCGCTCCGCCCAATCAGCAGTCGTAACTTTCCAGGCGTCCGTTTGATTCTGCTGTTGGGCCAGCAGGATGCTGACGAGATGAATCTGCTGACGACGATCGAAAATTCCAATAACAATTCCGCATCGCCGCTCTATTATGGGGAAAGATGACTTGTCGAGTCGTCGTAAAGGTCGCTATTTCGCGCACGGATGTCCCGAGTAGCCACACAAGCGTAATGTGGGCAATGAAAGGGAGGTTCGGGTATACTTAGTACAAGATCTATTCTATTGCCTTTGTCATATGTATCCCACTGAGATGATAACTTGACGATTCGTTTAGCCGGATTACAATTGAAGACCACAACGACAAATCAGGTGACGCAGGTCTCACCTCAGAAGCGAAAGGGCATCACTAATTTGCGACGGCGAAGCTAAACGCTGCAGGAGGAGAGATGAAAACAAAAAAAGTAGATACTGATCGCCGGGGCCTACCTCATGTGCCTGTATATCTGGAACCGCAGGCGCAGAAGCGCAAACGCTCCGTTGCCCGGATTCCCCGCTGGCGTCGTCCTGTCATCGGTTATCTGTTGAGTATCCCCGTGGTTGGGGCAATGTCACTCGGGGTACTGTGGGTACAACAGCTCTTTCCCCATTTGTCCGTCTTCGAAGGGCCCCTACTGCTCACGGTCATGGTAATAGCGATGATCTGGGGTATTGGACCGGCAATCTTCTCTGCGCTCCTCAGTACCGCAGTTCTCGCCTATATGTATATTCCTATTTCGTATATTCCTATTTCCATGAGTCTTGATGTTACCACCTGGAACGCTCTACTACCGATTACACCTTTCTTCCTTGCCAGTGTGATCATTGCTATTATTACCGGCCAGCGTGAGTCTGCCCGGCGCCGGGCCCACTCTGCAGAGCAAGAGGAGCAGGAGCGGGCAAATGAACTGGAGGCAACCTTTGAGGCGATGGCAGATGGGGTGATCGTCTATGATAACAGGGGACAGATTTTGCGGACAAATGCCGTCGCCCGCAGCCTTTTTGCCCTGGATACCAGGCCCAGACCCAAATTCTCGCTCCGTCTGCGGCGTGAACGGAAACCCACGCTGGGGATACTCGATGAGCACGGTCAGCCCCTGTCCCGGGAGCAATCGCCGCTCTCGCGCATTCTGAACGGCGAGGTATTGACGAGCGCGAATGCGATGGATGTAATACTGCAGATAGAGGATGGGAACGAGGTACAGTTGAACGTCACGGGCGCCCCGGTGTACAACTTCGGTGGCCGCCCAATTGGTGCAATCTGTGTCTACCGCGATGTTACGGAGCGGCGGCGACTGGAACGACGCACCCAGGACGCTCTGAATGCCCTGCTAGCAATGGCAGAGGCCCTCGTGCAGGTACCTGATGACGGCAGTTCCGTGCGAGAGCAACCGGCGATGGAAGAGCAAACACCAGCAACTGTGACAGAAGCAGCGCGGCGATTGGCCGATCTGACATGTAGTATCCTGGGCTGCCGTCGTGTTGCCATCGTCGCCCTGGAGCCGGAGACGGATATATTGCGTCTTGTGGTGGCCATCGGACTCTCGGCTGAGCAGGAACAGCAGTGGCGAGCCGACCAGCAACAGTATGGCGGCTTGAGTGACAGCCCATACCCTGAACTCGTCTCCCGGCTGCGCGCACATGATGTGTTGCTGGATCAACCGAACCCGTATGGTGTGCGCACATTGCTGATTGCGCCGATGTTCGTGGGTGATCAACTGGTCGGCATCCTCTCGCTGGATTATGGCGGTGTAGAGCATGAATATACGGAAAGGGAGACGGCGCTCGCTGGGGCGATAGCGAAACTAGCGGCCCTGGTGATTGAGCGTGAGCGTTTGCTCTACGAACGAGCAAACGCTCAGGCAAATGAGCTCGCCTTGCGTGAAGCCAACCGGCGCATGGATGAGTTTCTCGGCATGGCCGGTCATGAGTTGAGGACGCCGCTTACGACCATCAGCGGCAACATTCAGTTGGCATTGCGCCAGGTGAAAAAAAGCATTTATGAGGACGGGAATTATGCCGATGACCTGGCTAGCAAACTTGAACTGATACAAACCCTGCTTGAGCGTGCGGAGCATCAGGTACGGCTACAGAACCGATTGGTGGGCGATCTGCTGGATATCTCGCGTATCCAGATGAACAAGATAGCACTGAATTTGGAACCCTGCGATCTGGTTGCCATTGTCCGTGAGGCTGTCCAGGATCAATGCCTGTTGGTCCCAAAGCGTAGCATTCGTCTCCATGTGCCTTCTGAGGCGACTGTTCCCGTGGTGGCCGATGCTGATCGTATCGGCCAGGTTGTCACCAACTATTTGACCAACGCTCTCAAGTACTCGCCGGTTGATCGACCCATTGAAGTCTTCCTTGCGATCGAAGGGCAAATGGCGCGCGTTTCGGTGCAAGATGAGGGACCAGGACTGTCCCCAGATGAACAGCAAGCTATCTGGGAACGCTTTTACCAGGTAAAGAGAATTAAAGCGCAGGGTGGGTCCGGCACCGGGTTAGGGCTTGGATTGCACATCTGCCAGACCATTATTGAGCAACATCAAGGGCAGGTTGGTGTCCAGAGGGCACCAGGAGATGGGTCCACCTTCTGGTTCACATTGACGCTGGCGCGAGAGTAAGCAGTACGTCTTGAAACGCTTTGCCTGTCTCTCTCGTGTAAAAATGGAGCAAATTCGCTATCCACCGAAAGAGTTGAAGCATGACTATGTCTCAGGACACAAAACAGTTATCGGGAGAATCGCAGGCGACTACAAAAACGATCCTCCTCGTCGAGGATGATCCATACATTAGCTCATTCCTTGTTGAGGCTATTGCACAGGAGACACCCTATCGAGTTATCGTAGCAAGCGATAGCAATGCCGCATTGAAGCTTGTGCGGCACTCCGAACCTAGCCTCTTTGTTCTGGACTACGGGTTGCCGGGTATGAACGGCATCGAACTCTATGACCGCCTCCATATCAATCAAGCGTTCGCAGCGATCCCCGCGATCTTGATCACTGCGAATCGCCAACTACCTCAACAGCAGATTCAACAACGCCATCTCATCGTCTTCACGAAACCATTTGAATTGGAAGCATTCCTATCAACGATTGAAACCCTCCTCACTTCATTATGAGCAGAGGTCATATTCACACACATGCGGCTGAAATGACACCCTGGTAATGGGGCTACTTTCCAGGTAGGATCATCACCAGGGTGGCACTCTTGAACTATAGAGGGCAGGGCCTCTCCTAAACAGGCACTTCTTCATCGATTACCTCTTCAACTGTCTCTTCAATCGCAGTGCCACCGGAACCAGGCTTGAGATAGCGCATCCGTCGTATCCGTTTGAAACGACCACTTCCTATTGCACCTCGAGTATAGAGACTCACACTTATGACAACGCCTGCAATGATGAGCAAAACAACTACTAGCATGTAGAGAAATGCTTCCATAAAGCTGTGTCCTCTCTGTCTGTTTTCTTCTGTATGTATCCAGTGATCAAGACCCAAACGTACTACACGCTTTACAGCGATGAGAAGTTGCTAGAACCGCAATATTTACACGTATGGCAATTGTGTTCCGCTTCACTAATATGGCTCCTTTTCGGAACTGGCATCCACTCCGGAGATGCTTTCAGCAAGGATGAGGAGAAGGTGATGGAGAATGCTGCCGTTCGCCTCGATAAAGAATTCTAAAGAAAAGCGCTACTGCAATATCTAGCCATCTATGTTAAGATAGGAAACACCGTGCCGGAAGAACGACAGGTCATCGTGGGTTGGGTAAGCGATGCTCTTGCTGAGGCCAGAGGCGCAAAGTGGAGTTCTAGTTCCCGGCAGCATGAGTACAGCACATTTTTATTAGCGCTTGAAATGGAGAAACGATGCGCTCTCTGGTCACCGGGGTTGCCGGTTTTATTGGATCTCATCTTGCCGAGCGGTTGCTTGCGGAAGGACATGACGTTTGCGGTATTGATGCATTTGTAGATTTCTACCCTAGAGCTATCAAGGAGCAAAATCTAAAAGGTCCTCGTGCCTTTGATACATTCAGGTTTATCGAAGCCAATCTGCTGGAAATTGATTTATCATTGCTGCTTGATGATGTTGAATGGGTCTTTCATCTGGCAGCTCAGGCAGGAGTGCGAACAAGCTGGGGAGAGGCTTTCTCACAGTACGTTGATTGCAACATCCTCGCTACTCAACGATTACTGGAGGCTGTACGTAAGAGAAAAGAGATTCAGCGTTTTGTCTATGCTTCTTCCTCTTCTGTATATGGAAAGCAACAGATGGTTCCCTTGGCCGAAACAATGGTTCCCTATCCTCTTTCGCCTTACGGTGTCACGAAGCTTACCGGGGAGCATCTCTGTCAGGTATATCACCAGAACTTTGGACTCCCAATCGTCTCCTTACGCTACTTCAGCGTTTATGGCCCTCGCCAGCGACCCGATATGGCCTTTCACCGTTTTTGCCAGGCCGTGCTCGCTGGGCAACCTCTGACGATTTACGGAGATGTCTCCAACAGGCGTGATTATACCTACGTTGTTGATGTTATTGAAGCCACACTCAGTGCAGCCAAACGAGAAGCAGCCATAGGCGAGGTTATCAATATCGCTGGAGGAGCAGCGGTCACCTTACAAGAGGTAATTCATCTTCTGCAAGAGATCAGTGGCCGATCGGTCCCGCTCTCTTTTGTCACAAAGCCGTACGGAGATGTCGAACATACCTATGCAGATCTCCACAAGGCGGAACTTCTGCTTGGATATCACCCTACAGTTGCGCTTCGCCATGGGTTGGAGCAAGAGTTCATAGCCTTGAGCAGATACAGCAGGAGTGTCTAGCACTCCTCATTTTTGAAAAAATAGAACCCGTGTATAAAAAGTGCTAAATAATGATGATACGAAAGGAAAGGTCTTTGACAGGGGATAGAGACATCGCCGAACACGGCCAAAGTGATACTTGATATAAATTTCTTCAACAAACGAAACATTACTAAATTGGCTAGCGACAAGTTTTCTGATTTCTGCTTTGGGATAGTACTTCGTGCAAGTCCTGAGATACTCAAAGTTGAGTTTAGTTACTTCGCTCCATTTCAGGCGCTCTTGATAAGAATTTCTTATGCCTAAAAAGGCCCAGAAAGCCAGGTAAGCATACCCCTGAAATATACAAGCCAGAGGTACAAAGATATGAGGTTCGATAAAACTATAACGGGAAGGAAATATGTGCAAGCTTGTGCCCCCCGGCTTCAAAACCCGTTTGATCTCTGCAAGAGATTGTTCCCAGTTTTGTACATGCTCTAACACGTAGAAACTGATGACGCTGTCAAAAGTATCATCATCGAAAGGGATTCTATACTGATCCATACTAATGGTATAGAATATGCGTTCGTCTACTTTAATGAGGCCCTGCTCTTTGCATCTTTTTTCAACGCTTTCGTAGTAATTTTCAATGTCCACTCCAAATGCACTATATCCTTCTTTTCTTAGTTGAGAGACTAGTATACCATCACCACAACCAAAATCGAGAATAGTAGAATGGACACTCATGTCCGAACCTAATTCACGCATGATATTTTGGACGAGCTGAATCCGAAGAAGTTCGAGATCCTGGTTTTTTAGCTTCATTCAGTGCATCTCCCTGGGCACTTTTGACGTAGGTGCTCATTTGCATGACAACGCTACCCCTGTGTGCCGGGGTAGCGTTGTCATGCAAATGAGCACCAGCTATATCACGGTCAGAGCAACTCCTGACCACGAAATTTCATCTTGTTAGTTGTCAAGCACCGTTGACCTCAAAGATCTGAGTGCCCCAGTTCCAGAAGAAAAACGAATCTATCGGAGCAGGAACGAACTCAGTCGCTAACCAGATATTAGTGCCATCCTGGCTAAGCGCTGCTGCCGAGTAATCGCCCCAGCGTGATGGGGGGGGGTTTGAAGATTCGTCTATGTAAGGGCCGGCACCCAGGGCAGCGATATGGAAAGTAGTACCAAAGTTTGTTGGACTTGATGGGCTGAATATGTTGGCCGCACTGGGATTCAGTTTTGGACTCGTGACTGAGAACACAATCGCTGTGCTCCCATGGCTGGTATGCAGGATCGCCGGGTAGAGCAGGTAGTTGCCAGCCGAAGCCACGTAGCCCTGCTCGACCACACTTGCTTTCTGGGGGTTAATCCTGAACCAGGCAACTCCATCACGAATTTTGGAATCACCAGGTATCTTAATAGCCGTGTCTAATGACGACCACAACTCGATGTTTCCCTCGTCCTGGATTCCCTCTACCTGCTGCAAGCGGCTATCACCCGCGTCCAGGAAAGCAGCGCTGAGGAGACCCAGCGAATTTGGTACGCCAGAGCCCGTGCTGGCAGCAGGCACAGGGACTGCATAATTCTCCACCCGTATGATAGCTGGTGGGAGAATGAGTTTGGGAGCAACGCCGTTGGCGATGTTCTGATCTGTAACATGCCACAAAATCAGAGCATTTTCAATGTTGTTGCTGAGAACCGAGTTTTCGAGATACTCGCTACCTGCGGGGCTAACATTAATCGCAGGTTGGACTGAGGAGACAGGTAGGGATCCGACCAAACGAGGGAAACTCCCTTCAAAAATTCGGATTTTTTTAAACTCCCGGTTTACGATTGGCTCTTTTGCGAAAACAATGAGTATTGTACCCTGGAAGGTAGCACTGGCAAGAGGGAGAGTGAACTCATTAGAGCTAACATACACAGCGTTACTATCGATGCCGAAAAGCGGTTCGTCAGAGAAGCAGGGACACTTGGGATTAGCTGCATTCGTCGTGTCAAGCAGTATTTCTAGTCCCTTCTGAGTATTCGCGTCAATCGCCGCGAGGTCTACGCGCGATTTGCTACCTGGCAGAAACTGCGATGGCCCGATTGCAGTGGCAGTAAAGAAGAAGGTGTGTGTCTGACTGTCAAAGTGGCAGCGTGGATCGCCAACCAACGGAACCAGACCGACCGGGAAATTAGCCTCACCGAAGAATGTTTCCAGACTCGTCGCGATGACAAGTTTCCCGTTAGGCAGGTAGATTGCGATGACATCATTAACCATCTCAAACATTGCAGGTATATGTTGGCCGGTATTTAGATCGGCCAGGTAGCCAACACAGAGAGCCTGGTCAGGCGGTTCAGCGACGAACGGGTTCAGAGCAGCGTTAGCGAGATTAGTGAGTCCAGCGAAGTTTTGCAGCAAATTTCCTGGAGTCGTATTCAATGAAGCAGACGATGTGGAATGAACGCCAGTCGCAGTACTTGAATTATAAGAGAACCGGCCAATGGCCCTGGCCCCCATGTTGCGAGCGGGAAGGTTCTTTGCTGGCGAATGAGACACCAAGTTACTGACTCCCGCAGAAGAGCTGGGTACCTGAATGTTTCTTACTGCATACCCCGGAGCCTGAGCAGCCTGAAATGTACTAGCGGAACTGGCATGGGTCGTCGACCCACGGGATATTATCGTCACCGCGAACGCGCCGATAAGGGTAACGATCGTGATGAGCGAGAGTAGGGTGCCCACTTTTGAACGAGCAGAGAAGCGCATGACTTACCTCCATATAAAAATAACTTGATCTTGGTAAAACGACCTTTGTGACCCCGAATATTACATTGCATGTTGAAACCCAAATGGATACCGATGCAATTATGATAGGAAATAGATGATGGTGGAAGGTTAAAACGGTTATGATTCGGTTATGATCTGGTTATGATTCATTTGTATGCGTTAATATTTGATTTTTACGAAATTCAACTGCTAAACTATGGTTCATTGCATCAAATTTTACTTCTCTGAGACGCCAATCCTTTCTTCAGTTACATGAATGGATGTGCTAACCACCACAATCAAATGCCCTCAACCACCTTTACTATTGCTTTCCTTAAGCGTTATACATGTGAGAGCATCCTACTTTCCGCGAACACCTTGGAGCAGGATAGCAGTATTCTTTAATGCAGTGACGGTGGTTCGAGACATCAGTTCAGAACACGCAGGTAAACAAGGATGAGCTAAAGAACCGAAATAATGTGATGGGAGTTATAGTGTAATGGCAAAGCTTCGTCTAGGTATGATCGGCTTTGATTGGTATCCTTACAATACCAGGGATATTCGCTTTGTTCGGGCAGCAGTGGATGCTGGATACGTTGTTGATGTTATATGTTTGCGTCGACCACATGAAAAGGGCTACGAGGTAGACAATGGGGTATCTATTTACCGTATTCCAATGGATCGTCGGTATGGTTTACCACTACCGATCACTATTCTTTACTGGTGCTGGTTTCTTTTACTAGCAGGGGCAACCCTAACATGGTTACATTTAAAGCATGCCTATGATTTGATTCATGTAAATAATATGCCTGACTTTCTCGTTTTCTCGGCACTGCTCTCCAAACTTTTAGGTGCGAAGATCATCCTGGATGTGCAGGACGTAAGCCCAGAACTGATGGCAGTGAAGGCACGCGGGCCTCTACGCCGTCTGGTGACGCTTCTAGCTAGCTGGCAGGAACGTATTTCAACTGCCTTTGCAGATCATGTGATAACCGTTGGCTGGCCTTTTGAGCAATTGTTACTGCAACGAGGTGTATCTGAAGAAAAATTAACGATTATTCTCAACAGTGCTGATACGACATTTTTCCCAACTGAGCGTCGGAAGCTTTCGTTTTCCGCAGCTTCTGAAAGAGGACGGCCTTTTCTCCTGATGTATCACGGGACGCTGGCAAAGCGCAATAGACTAGATGTAGCCATCCGCGCGCTGGCGTTAGCGCGCCGTGTCATACCACAGTTGCAATTGGATATCCAGGGACAAGGTGAAGAGTTACCTGCTTTAAAGCGTTTAGCCACGGAGTTAGGAGTAAGCGAACATACAGTATTTAGCGATCCGTGTCCTCCTGAAAAAATCGTAGATTTTGTCATGCATGGTGATATTGGGATTATTCCTTATCCTTGTGATGGCTTTATGGAGTTGGTACTACCTACAAAGGCCTATGAGTATGCTTTGATGTGCCGTCCAATAATCGCTTCAAATACCCCTGCGATTAGCTCAATGTTCCGGCCAGAATCGATAATACTCTGCGAACCTTCAAATCCTGAGAGTTTTGCAGAAGCGATCATTGATCTTTATTACCATCCAGAAAAACGTGAGCGTATGGTCACCCATGCGGCTGAAGATTATCATCCCTATCGATGGGAACTGATGAGCCTACGCTATCAACACCTGCTAGCCTCGCTGAGATGTAAGCCGGTACAAGAACAGCCTTCCATAGTTTCAGGTGATGCCTTTATAGAGCATATAGAAAGAAATTAGGCGTTTTTCGCGCGGAGCGCATCCTGCCTGCGCGCGAATGCATGTTTATCGTAGAGCTAAAAGCTATCCATGCACCTTTTCCTCCTCGAAATAAGCGGCACTTCCCTTGTGCTTTACCTTTTTGCTCGCGACCTTTTGGAAAAGTGCTATAACCTGATTTGCTACTACCGAAGCTTCCAGGTGCGCAATATCGCTTCTGCCGGTTGTCGGCTCTGCGTGTTGCAGAGCCTTTTCAAGTCCTTCTGCTAAGGCGTCAGGGTCAGCGGAACAGACGACACAACCATTCGTATGACCCAGAAGTTGTACGACATCGCCTACGTCTGTGGCAACAACCGGCACATTGCAGGCCATGGTTTCTTTGACGATGTTAGGCGACCCTTCATATATCGACGGAAGAAGGAGTGCATTGCTGGCATTGATGTACTGCATCACGGTTGTCTGGGGCAAGCCGCTGGCAACCACCAGTTCGGCAGCTACTCCTCTAGCATGGAGGCGCTCTATGGTGGCCTGCGCCAGCGGGAAATTTTTCCGATATTCATTGGGGTTATTGCCGAACAGGACATAGTAGCGGTCCTGGTCCCAACCTAGCGCTGCACGCGCCTCCGCGCGAGGGATAGGGTGAAACAGCGTGAAGTCTACTCCATTGGGAATAACACAAACTTTGTTACCTGGAGCAGCCTTTTTCATTTCCTCGGTTTTGACTATGACCGCGTCAGCCCAGTAACACATCCAGCGACTCACATGCCTGAAGAGGATAGCCCTTTTGCTCAACCCCCCCTTAGTATACAATTCACCGAGCAGATCACCTCCGAGAAAGGAGGCAACGACAGGTGTTGTCCACTGCAGACGCGCGATCAAACACCAATGTGCGTAATGTCCATTCACTACATCAAAGCTCCCCGTCAGCGTCTTGAGAAAAACCTGGATGGCTGCTGAGATATAGCGAATTGGCAGAGGTCCGCGCCGGGGATGAATCACCTCTACTTCAACACCCTCGGCAATAAGCGAATCAACCTGGGTTTTGATAAACGTACAATCATGGGGCTTCTGTGCTGTCGGGTACATGCCTGTGACCATCAACACACGTAGTGGTTTCTTCTGAGTGTGGGGTTTCTCATGAGTTGCAAACATGTTGACTATTACCTTTCTACCACTGAAAGCGCCCAGCCCACTCTGCACATCCTGCTACTCAACCAGTGTTGTTACCGTATTGGCCGCAAATACCTGATCAACCGCAGTCGGCCATTTAGCTTCTGTAACTCTGTGGTAAAGTTCTATATATGTGTCCACAATACGTTCAAGCGAATAGTCTTTTTCCACGGCTGCACGGGCGGCTTCTCCATATTTCTGGGCCAGTTCCGAATCATCCAGCAAGCAAATGAGCGCCTGTGCCAACCCCTGATAATCTTCTGGCTCAACCAGCAGACCATTTACTCCCTGCTGAATAAGATCTTCACAGCCACTCACTCGTGTTGCCACACAAGCTAGGCCACAAGCCATCGCTTCCAGGAGTGCATGGGACATGCCTTCATAACGCGAAGGAAGTACGGCCACACTGCCACGGTGGAGTTGCGTCACTACATCGCTGCGCAAACCTGCAAATTCGACACTGTTTGCAATACCAAGCTCCTGCGCCATCCGCTCGAGTTGGCTCTGAAGGGGACCGGTACCAACTATGATGAGTTGCGCCTGTGACACCTGCTCGTGTACTAAGCGCCAGGCCTGCAGCAGTACATCGATGCCTTTCTGATAAGACAACCTGGCGAGGCAGAGAACGACTTGCGATTGCTTTGTGAGGGAAGTATCCGTATCAGCGGGTTGAAAGCGTGTGATATCTACACCGTTGGGAATAAGCTGCGTCCCAGGCAAGTAAAAGTCGTGCCCGGCAAGGTAGTCCTTCATACGCGAACTAAGGATAACTATTACCGCGTGAATCCGCAGGAGCAAGGCGCGAGTAAATCGCACACCCGGCTTTCCTATGCGCGCTAAATCCTCTAAATCGCTGCCAGTACGATTTCCATCAGGAACTTGCAGCCATATTGCTGTGGCGTCCAGTGGCCCGGCCACAAGTGAAGTATGTTTTGATCCCGCTGCTTTATCCAGGCCTGTACTCTGCACCACAATCACCATCGGCTTGCCGGTCAATCGGCAGATCAGCGCTATAGGTAACGTCAGCAAATTGAGTTGTTGAACGTGTAAAACATCATAGAACCGGCGATGATGCCAGAGCGTCCGACCCATAACTGCCAGAGCTATCAGGTACAAGGCCTTCTGAAGCGGATGCGGAAGTTTTCCGCGACCTGCCAGCAATGTTCCAGCTACACGAATAACCGGTACGCCATCCATCACTTCGTGAGGCGACCAGGCGTTGTCATGACGGAATGTGATGACAGTTGCTTCATACCCTTTCTTACGCATAGCCGCGCTCTGTGTCAAGGCTTGCTTTTCGGCTCCGCCAACTATCGGATAAAAGGTACCAATGACAACATAGATACGTGGCTTCTTCTCCACTACTTCTCCTTTCTATCGGAAACAAGAGAACTTTGGGGCGTTGTAAGGGCCATCTTTATCGTGCCTATTTCTCGTGGTGAAGTTTCAAGGGCCCTGCCTGTCAGAGGCGATTCTGGGCTCTCATTTCCGCCTTTAAGAAGGCGATGGTAAAGCTCGAGGTGCTGCCGGACGACATTCATCAGTTGATAATCGCAAATTATGGTTGTATGTCCCCACTGCCCTAGCCGTTGCGCAAGTTCACCATCTTCAATGATACGACTCAAAGCTAGAGCCAACTCAACCGGTTGCTCTGGTTCCACCAATAAGCCGTTGACACCATCGACGATAATGTCTTCACTGCCGCTCACGCGTGTGGCTATGCAGGGAAGACCGCAAGCCATGGCTTCTAATAAAGCATTGGCCATGCCTTCCCAGCGCGAGGGCAATACGAAGCCCCATGATAGCTGAAGTAAATCGGCAATATCAGTTCGAGGACCAAGGATTTCCACGCTACCTTGAATACCCAGGGCCGTGATGAGGCGTTCAATCTGTGTTCTAAGTGCTCCGTCTCCCACCAGACGCAGCCTGGGTTTAAGTTGTGCATGCCTGGCCGTGGACGCTTGCATCATACGGTTCCATGCATGTAGCAACACATCAACGCCTTTTGCGTAGTCTAATCGCGCCACACATATAATGTCGCGTTCCGGCCTGGCCGGGTCAGGTCGTCGTTCCGGTGCTGGTCTGAACTGATCTGTATCAATGCCATTGGGAATGAGTACAATCCGTTCGGCCTGAAACCCTTGCGAGGTGAGATAAGGGCGGCAGCGTGTGCTCAGAATATGATAGTATGCGCTCGAATTGCGCAGGAAGTGTAACATTACAGAACCGCCGAGCGCCGCCTGCGGGAGATAGGTGATATCACCCTCAGCCAATGCCCAACTTTTTACATTGACTTTCAGGAAACTCGTATCGCTCAGGGTGTCCGCCATTAACGCTGCACCGTGCTCGATCTGTGCGCGTTGCTTCTCGTCCGGTCCGCTGATCTGGATGCTAATGACAACCGATTTATGCGTGATGTTACCGATGAATGTGCCTACAGCGTCAAGTGAGGACATCTGGCAAACATGGACAATATCATAATGACGGCGCAGGCGCCAGAGAGTCAGGAAGACTCCAATATCACAGAGCAAGTGCCCAAGCCTACCGTTACGTAGCTGCCCATTACGCCCATACATACCACCTATCCGCACAACCGGTATGCCCGAGATGGTTTCTGCTCGTTTCCACTGTTTATTGTGGCGCAAAGTGACAATGATAACATCGCACCCAAGTGCCTTAAGCTGGCGAGCTTGCTTCTCTGTCCGTACCCCCACTCCACTGATACCAGGAGAGAATATGGCCGAAACGAAGCAGATTCGTATCTTAGATGACCTGGGTGTATTTCGTGTCTGGTATGAGTTGGGCTTTCCCTTGCCTTGGGTGAACCAGCAACGCGCGAATGGCAGCGCCATAATGATCCAGAAATAGCAGCCGATGCCCAGGATCCATAGATCGTCAGACTCAACAGACTGCACGAGCACGCTAACCAAGACTCCCAGCGCGAGTGCGAGCAGCATACGCAGTTCGTCACCTTCCGGTTGAGCTGCTGCGGTTACCCTGGGTCTCAGGCGAACGGAAGCGTCCAGCGGAAAAGCCGACTGCGCTCCATTCGTAGGGGACCGCTCTGGTTTGCCAGCCGCTCGTAATCGTGCGATCAAGCTAGCAAGTAACGTGATATAGATAAAAGAGAGCAAGACGACACCAATGATTCCGTGATCGTAAAGGGTCCCTAGAAAGAGATTGTGTGGATAGATACCGACTACACCTCGTGCATCTCGCACTTGCAGATTGACTAATAGAAGGTGGGCAGCGTCAAGCCCGCTACCCAGCAGCAACGTCGGGTCAAAGTGGTCAAGGAGTGCTTGCCAGAGATAAATGCGTCCATTGAATGTAAGAAGGTCCGAGTTGAAGAAGCGGCTGAAGATGGCTATATGGCCTACAAGTGCCAGTGCAAGCGTGAGGATAGCTACTGTTGGGATGCCGATGAACAGACCGGCCCTCGTCTTCCTGGAGGGGAAAAAAAAGAGCATAATGACAGTGCTTAACGGGACACAGATAAAGGCGGTACGTGTGAATGTCAGTCCAAATGCCGTCAACAAGATAAGCAACACCATTGAACCGCCGACGCGCCAGAAACCTCGTAATGTATAGGTGCGGTAGAGCGCAAGCGGGATGGCTATCGAAAGAAATAAGGCCAGGGTTGGCGCCGCGCCAAAGACAGATTTAATGCGTAGAAGCCTGGTTGTAGAGTCTAATACGACATTGTGCCTGGTAATGTAGCCATAAATGCCATACAGCGCTACGCACGTGGACGTAAACAGGATGGCATCGATGAGTCCCATCAGGCGTCGTCGTGTAGTGAGCACATTTGCGGTGAGTACGGCAAGGGCCAGATAATCCAAATAGGTGACCCAGAGAGTAAGGAATGGTCCGAGGCCAGGGGCAGAGATGCCTATACTGACGAACACCCACAAAAGGTTGAGTAACAGAAATGCCAGCGCTGGCATACGTTTGAACGTTGATCTAACCGGCATGCAAACCATCAGCAGGAGTGTTGGTACTGTCAAACCTGTGAGAAAATTGCTGCCGGAGACGATAGGCAGACCCGAGCCAATGAATGCGGTGATCAGTGCCCAGGCAATGAGCAATATGTAGGGATAGCGCAGAAATGCCAGGATGATGAGCGACCCTAAGGCAGCATGCAATGTATAAACGGCATTCAAGGAGACGCCCACGACTCCGATCACAACGACCATAAGCGCGACACAGAGGCGCACGACCAGGCGACCTCTATTAGAGAGACTGCTGTACCTGAGGAAAGGGTCTTTTCTCCAGGAGCTCCACCGCGCATAATAATGGCCCTTACCTATTTTCTGTATCGCTTCCAATATCTCAGACGGGATTGCAAACAGGTGTAGCTTGCCGACCTTACGACGTAGTGTAAAGAATAGAATGAACATTGCGCAAAAATACATTGCAGAAGTAGCCAGAGCAATGCCCGTACTTTGCCAGAAGCGTGCAAAGACATAGTCAAAGGCAGCGTTGGCGATCACGTTGAAGATGCCTATAAACATGAGCACACTGGTCTTGCCCAGGGCACTAAAAGCAGGCACCAGGATGAAACAAAGCGCCATAGGGGGTAGGCCAAGTAAAAAGCCGATCAATGTGCTTGCAGTCAGGTTTGTATTCTCAGCGGAAAATGCTCCGCGCTGAAAGAAAATTTGCACCAATGGATGAGCCAGCACAATCATGAATACGGTCAGCATTACTGTGACAATACTGACAAACAACACATACAGTCGAAACGTCTCTTTGTAGACTTTCATATCATTTGTAGCGACCTGACGCGAGAGGTGGGGTAGCACTGCACGTCCTACAGAAGCAAAAATCACCCCGACAGGAACGCTGGCGAGTTTGAGTGAATAGTTAAGCGCAGAAATACTGCCTGTAGAAAGAAATGAAGCGAATATTTGATCGATGAGAGGACTGATTTGGCTGGCCACTCCTCCCAGCAGAGCTGGCCACGTGGCTATCAAAATGACCCTGATTTCAGCGCTGCGCATATCTAGGATAGGGCGGTAGACGAGTCCTACGCGCCGTACACGTACAATAAACACACACAGCTGCAAGCATAGGCCTATCAGTAAGCCTGCACACAGCGTTATAATCCCCAGGAATTTGCCCGCTAGTACAACAACTATAGCAGTCGTCAGTGGCACCAGCATTCCAGCGTAAGCAGGCCAACCAAATTGCCCCTCCGTATTGAGAATGCTTTCCAGAAGGCTGATCACCACCATCAGCAGAAATATAGGGAAGATGATCGGGGCCAGGTCAACGGCCAGCCTCATACGGAATGGGTCAAGTGCCGGGGCGGAAAGGAAAATTGCCTGGCGACGAAAGATAACTATGACCAGGGTAATCAGTGCTGCTGCTATCAGCAAGAGGTTCAGCAAAGTGCTGAAGAGCGTGGATGCCTGCTCTTTTGTTCCTGTGATGCAGACACGTGCATAAACTGGGATGATTGCGGCCTCTATGGTCCCGATTGCCAGCATTCCCATCATGAAAGGCAGCGTGTAGGCAACAAAATATGCATCCATGACTGCCCCTGAGCCGAAATGGGACGTGACGACAACTTGATTCAGCATGCCCATCACGCGGATCAAGAGCGCAGCAGATGCAATGCTCAGCAACGATGAAAAAATCTGTTTATTCACAGATTTTTTCACTATCGCTGCTGCGTCTGTCGTTGTAGCACTGATTGGCTGAGACATGTTTATAAACAATTCCTGCGACTTTTATTAATAACTACTCCCCGTATTGAAATGGAAAATCGACTCAATATATGGCTGGTACGTGACAGCACTCTACGCGGCATCTTAGATCCGTCAATGACCAGTAAGATTGCTTGCATATGTAAGGCCAGGAATTGTGCGTCGGCTACAGGAAGTAATGGAGGCGCATCGAAAATGATATAGTCAAAAGGCGCTTCTTTAAGATGACCAAAGAGATGGTCGACCATGGGCGATTGTAGTAACTCGGCAGGGTTGTCAGAAGGCTCTCCTGCTGGCATCACATGCAATGTCGGAATATCACACGTCTGACTATACAGCTCAGGAGTTGATGTACCCTCCTTCTGCAAAGCATTTGAAAGGCCGCGTTTATTTTCGATCTGGAAAAGTTGATCTAACACCGGGTTGCGCATATTCGCGTCTACCAGCAGTATGCTTTTACCGCTTCTTGCCAGAAGGGAGGCCAGCAGCACCGCAACCGTACTTTTGCCTTCGCCACTCAAAGCGCTTGTGACCATCACTAGGTTGAAGGGACTGGTTGCCTGTTCGGCGGCGAGAAAGGCACATAGCTGTTGACATCCTTCCACCAGGGCTGGTATCTCTTCAAGCTCCTTGCTTTGCAATTGCTGATGAAGTGATGTCTGGGAGATGATCGCCAATACTTCCATATCTAGCAGTTCTTGTACTTCATCAGAACTGCTGGGGAGATCGTCAATCCATTCAAAAATGACGATAAGTGTCAGTGCCAGCCCTAAGCCAACTAACGCACCGATAATCGCATTCGACAAAGGCCTGGGGCTGATAGGGGTCGTGGGTATCTTTGCAGGAACGATATGCACAGTGATTGGCAACTCTGTTTGGGAGTAGCTCTCAAAGCCCTGACTGATCTCGTCCCCTAGCTGCGTTGCTAATCGTGCGTCTTCATTCTTCACATCGAGTTCGATAAGCTGTGTGTTAGACTGAGTGTTTACGGAGATCATAGCGTTGAGCTGCTGAAGTGTGATTCCTGTATGCTGTACTACGACGGGTTCGAGCACGGCGGGATTCGTGAGCAACTGTGCATACGTCAGTGCAGCCAATTCACTTGCATAGACGTTATCAGTAACCGAGTCGGCTGATTTTTCACTGATGACCAGAGTTGCAGAAGCTTGATAGACGGGGGGCAGAAGAGTACTCACAATATAGCTTGCACCGCAACAAAGTACTGTGCTAAGGATAACCAGCCACGCCCACCTTTTGGCGAGCGTTATGTAGCGCCTCAACAAGTCTTGCATCCGAACCATCCTTAAGTAAATAGCATTGGTAATATAATCGACCAACAGGCGCTTTAGTCAGAGCGTGCTTTTACAAAAACATACTCGTTGCAACCATTCCTCGAGCGACTGCTCTGCAATCACAATACGTTGCATATCTATTACTGATAGAAATCGACTCCAATTTGGCCGAACTTAAACCGCTTTCCCTGTGCAACTTCGTTTGCGTATTCACTGCTAGCTTTCAAACTTCGCTCTCAATTTTATGTCCATTTATAATTACTACTTCATTATTTGCAAAGTCAATGGCACGTTCGCATTCCACGGTAATCTCAGGATAGAATCTCTCACTTGTGGAAGCGGTGATTACGAAGTTAAGATTGTGTTGTAATAATCATCCACCGGTATAGGTTTCTTTACTGCGGCAAAAACGAAGATTGACGGCTCTGAACGGCAAAGTTCCCTCGAAAATCTCCACAATAACCCTGATAGGAAGCTAGCTGTCTCCTTGTTTCTCAACTCCTAGAAATCGATACGCTATCGCTGCAATACTTGCTTGACATTTTTCCAGTGTGCCTCTACAATTAACATGGGCTGTTGGACGATTTAGCAGACAATCAGGCGAGGATTAAAGATGAGTAACTACATTGGGCAGCAATTTGGCAGCTACCACCTTATACGCATACTAGGCCAGGGAGGCTTCTCAGATGTCTACCTGGGTGAGCATATCTATCTTAAGACACAAACAGCCGTCAAAGTACTCCAGACTCGACTGGTAGGTAGCAGCCACGATGACTTCCTCAAGGAGGCTCTCACTATTGCTCGCCTGGAGCACCCACATATCGTGCGTGTGCTCGATTTTGGGGTCCAGGACACTGTACCTTTTCTGGTGATGTACTATGCTCCCAACGGCACGTTACGCCAGCGTTACCCTATTGGAAGTGTGGTACAGCTTCCTGCGGTCGTGTCCTATCTCAGGCAGATCGCCTCGGCTTTGCAGTATGCCCATAATGAAAAAATCATCCACCGGGACATTAAACCAGAGAACATGTTATTGGGGCGCAACGACGAGGTATTGCTTAGTGATTTTGGCATCGCTATTATAGCTCAAAGTACGCTTCAACAGGATGCGCAAGGGGTTGTTGGCACCGTGGCCTATATGGCCCCTGAACAGATTCAAGGTCGGCCGCGCCCAGCAAGCGATCAATATTCCTTAGCAGTCATTGTGTATGAATGGTTAAGCGGATTCCGGCCTTTCCGGGGAGGATTCACTGAGTTATGCGCGCAGCATATGTTTGCTCCTCCTCCGCCCTTGCATGAGAAGCTTCCCGGTATCCATCCTGCAGTGGAACAGGTAGTGCAGAAGGCGCTATCGAAAGAAGCACAGCAGCGCTTTGCCAGCATAGTAGCGTTCGCCGATGCTCTTGAAGAGGCTGCCCGGCTGGCATCTTATCATGCCTCTCCCCCGGTCGGTATTCAACCGCCTCCGCCTCTTCAACCCTACAATCCCGCAGGCTTAGCTCTCTCGCCGTCATCTTCCTCGTCGCCGAGAGAAGCTTTAACGCCGCCATCACCACAACCGAATGCACGGCTGCTTCCAACAATGGTTTCAACTCCACCATCCTCATCGCCTCCAATGACGCCACCTCCAGCAGTACCTGAATATATTTCCACGCCTTCTCAACCGCCGGCGCCGACCAAAAGGCGTGTCTCGCGACGTATTGTTCTTGTCGGCTTGGGCATAGCAGGACTGGCTGCGGCGGCTGGTGTCGCAGGGTTCGAGCTTATTTCTCATTCGGCACTAACACAACCAGCGCTGACGCTAACGCCAACGTCGACTCCCACAAATATAGGAAAGCTGGTTTCCACTTATTCTGGTCATTCCAATTGGATAGCTGCCATAGCATGGTCGCCCGATAACAAACTTATTGCTTCTGGAAGCAATGATAATACTGTCCAAGTATCGAATGCTATCAATGGAACGCAAACGCAGACATATCGGGGCCATACTGGAGTGGTATTAGGAGTGTCCTGGTCGCCTGGAGGGAAAAGCATTGCTTCAGGAAGTTCTGATAGATCAGTCCAGGTGTGGGACCCAATCAGTGGTCAACCCCTCCACAGGTACCCCGCAGTTCTCGCTGAAGTAAGTAGTGTAGCCTGGTCACCTGATGGGATGCGCATTGCCATAGGAGGCAACGACAAACTGGTACATGTATGGAATGTAACAACTAACATTATTGTCACCTATCGCGGCCATTCCAATACAGTGCTTGGGGTTACATGGTCGCCTGATGGGAAACTCATCGCTTCAGCAAGCGAAGACACGACGGTGCAGGTCTGGAATGCTACTACCGGTAGCAAAGTCCTCATCTATCCCGGTCATACAAAAAAGGTTCATAGCGTGGCATGGTCACGCGACGGGAAGTATATCGCCTCTGGAGGAGACGATGCAAAGGTGCAGGTCTGGAATGCGACGAATGGAAACACTGTCTTTACCTATCCTGGTCATACCCAATTGGTGTGGGCTGTTGCCTGGTCGCCCGATAGTAAGCGCATTGCTTCGGCGAGTCAGGACAGAACGGTGCAGGTGTGGGACGCCTTGACGGGACGCAACTCCTATACCTATCATGGCCACCATGACTTTGTGCATACGGTGAGCTGGTCACTCGATCAGCAGTATATCGCCTCCGGAGGCGGAGATTATACGAAAGCTCCTTGGGGTGACACGACGGTGCAGGTATGGCGGGCATTTTAAAAGTGTGAAGGCTAGTGATTCCGTGTGAAGAGAAGGCACTGTGCCATGAAGGGAAACAGAGTAAACTCACCGCACGGGGAATCCGTCAGGAAGCGAAAAACGTGTCCAATGCAAATTGGAGTTTCATATTGTGAAGAAATTTGGCACCGAGTTTTTAGCTCTGCCTCTTTGCGCACGTTGAGTGCTCTTATTTTCCTCCTTTTCAGTATCTCAGACCCGCTCGCAGTCGGATTTATTCAGTCTCTAAAAAGGACGAGCATTAGCTTAAACCCGATTCAAATCGAAAATCGGTTGCCTGGAACGTCAAGTTGGCAACTTGCTAACCCCGCACCCTATGATGAGGCTACGTTTGATTATCCTGCAATAGAAGGATATGCCTGGACGACAAGTGCAGAGGTCGGCGATGAAGTGAAATTTTCTGTCAGTACAACAGCCCCATCCTTTGCAGCCGAGGTCTACCGTATGGGCTGGTATCAAGGAAAAGGAGGCAGGTTTATACTACGCATCCCCACTATTCAAGGGCATGCATACCCGGTACCTCCCCCCGACGCTCAAACTGGACTGATTGAAGCAAATTGGCCTGTCGCATTTACACTCAAGCCCGGCAATACCTGGGTATCAGGTATGTACATGGTAAAGCTGACTGCATCAAATGGATTTCAGTCCTATATCTCACTTGTACTGCGATCCTCTTTGCCAGGTGATTTTGCCTTTATCCATGCCGTCAATACCGATGAGGCATACAACACTTGGGGAGGTATTTCGTTGTATCAAGACTACAAGGGGATATTAGCAGCGAAGCGCGCCTATAAAGTATCATTTGACAGGCCATTTCGGCAAGATACGGGTGCCGGGCAGTTTTTCTACTGGGAATACCCAATGGTGCGTTGGCTTGAAAAGAACAGTTATGATGTCAGTTATCTCAGCGATGTAGACGTCCAGAATAATCCCTACGCTCTCCTAAACCACCGTGCGCTGCTTATTGCAGGGCATAGTGAATATTGGAGTAAGTATATGCGCGATAATCTCGAGGCAGCCGTCAGCAATGGAGTGAACCTCGGTGTTTTCGCAGCAGATACGTTCTATTGGCAGGTGCGTTATGAATCCAGACTCTCAGATACTCATATTCCCGAACGTATCCTCGTCTGTTACAAAGATAAGAATGTGGATCCGCTCTTTGATAAAGATGACAGACTCGTGACTGTACTATTTCGCGATAATCCACTAAACCGGCCTGAACAACCTTTACTTGGAGCCATGTATGGAGGCTATTTTGCTGTCGACCCCCAGCGACAGGGTCTCCCCTGGATTGTAAAGGACGCTTCAAGCTGGGTATTTGCGGGAACCGGCCTGAAGAACAGTGATGGGCTGCCAGGACTTGTTGGTTATGAGTATGATAGGGTCTATCAAGAGTATCCCTTGCCTCCTGGAGAGGATATCCTGAGTTCTTCGCCAGTAATAGATATCAACAAGAATCATGACGTTTCTAATGCCACACTTTACACAGCAAAAAGTGGAGCACGAGTATTTAATGCCGCTACTATGCAATGGTCGTGGGGTCTGGATAATAGCACGACTTTCTATGCAACCAACAATTTCGTGAATAAAGCCGCACAAAAAATTACAGAGAATATTCTACAAAATTTTCTTACTGTTGGTAGTAAACCTCAATCAAATTCCCTTGCTGCTACCAGCAGGCCTCAACCTCTACTTTCTATTCTGGAGCCAATCTTATTGTACTCCCTGATAATCATGACGATACTCTATGCTATATATTTTTCCTCCAGGTTACTAACGAGAAAAATTGTAACTATGAGCAACTCTGCCAACAAAAGAGCAAGCAGAAAGCCAGCGGCCCATGAAGCGAAAACGCGCAACGAGGTTAAAGAATGATTGACTATACAGGGCAGCAATTTGGTAACCACCACCTGATCTGCTTGCTGGTTCATGGTAGCTTCACAGATGTCTATCTGGGCGAGCATGTGTATCTCAAAAAGAAGGCTGCCGTCAAGATACTCTCAATGCGGCTGGTTGGTAGTAACATGGAAAATTTTCTCGAAGAGGCTCGAACGATTAGTTACTTGAAGCACCCCCATATTCTGCGAATGTTGGACTTTGGTGTGAGCAACACCATTCCTTATTTGGTAATGGATTACATGCCTGATGGCACTTTGCGCCAACATCATGCTCCTGGCTCTGTGTTACCGCTTACAAGTATTGCATCGTATGTCAAAGATATTGCTGCAGCTTTACAGTATGCCCATGATGAGGGAATTATTCACCGCGATGTCAGGCCAGAAAATATGTTTGTGGGGAATGACAACAACATTTTGCTCGCCGATTTTCGTATGGCCTTGACTTCTCAGAGACTACACTACCGGGCCGCGCAGAGTACAGCGAGTGCTGTGGCTTACATGGCGCCCGAGCAGATCAAGGGCAAGCCCTACCCCGCCAGCGATCAATATGCCTTAGCGGCTGTAGTCTACGAGTGGATGAGTGGAGACTACCTCTTCCATGGATCTTTTACCGAAATCTGCGAACAGCAACTGCATACTCCTCCTGCTCCTTTGCGCGAAAAAGTACCAGAACTCTCCCCCGCAGTAGAGGAAGTGGTACAAAGAGCACTCGCCAAAGATGCTGATAAGCGCTTCGCCCGTGTGCAGGAGTTCGCCAGTGCATTAGAAGAAGCAGCTCTGTCTGAGTTGCCGACACATCCTCGCGAGATCGATACATTACCACCTTTCGAAGTTCCTCCGCTTCCCGAGTCTGAAACTATGCCTATGCCAGCGTTAGCTCCCTTTGAAGATGCCGTTCTGTCCGAGTTACCCACGCTCCCCGGCGGGATGGATGCCTTACCGCCTTTCGATGTTCCAACGCTTCCCGAGCCTGCAACTCTGTCTATGCCGACGTTAGCTACCTCTAAATCGCCTGACCCCTATATACCTGTTCTTGCAATACCACTTGATGATACTGAGCTTTCCCAATCGAGGGCAAATTACCGCCATCGCCTCTCACGGCGTGCAGTCCTGGTGGGACTGGCAGGGATCGCTATTGTGGGTGGCACTTTTACGTGGCTGGTTACTCCCCAGAAGCCGCAGGTGGGAACACGTCTCTTTACCTATCGCGGCCACAACGCTTATATAGCTGCCGTAGCATGGTCGCCTGATGGGAAACGCATCGCATCGGGGAGCGGAGATAAGACTGTTCAGGTATGGACTCCCGCCACTAAAGAGAGAGTGTTGACCTATCTCGGCCATAGCGATGTACTGTATACTGTGGCATGGTCACCCGATAACAAACGCATCGCTTCAGGGGGCGCAGATCAGACAGTGCAGGTATGGTACGCTGCTGAGGGCGATGGCGCGACCGCCAGCGACAGCTACCTGTTGACTTATAAAGGTCATGCCAGTACAGTGTATGCTGTAGCATGGTCGCCTGATGGCAAAGCGATTGCCTCTGCGAGCAACGATGGCACCGCACAGGTATGGAGTTCGGCGAATGGAAACATTGTGCTCACTTATCAGGGCCATGCTGATGCAGTATGGGCTATTGCGTGGTCACCTGATGGCAAACGCATCGCCTCTGCGAGCTTTGATCGTACTGTCCACGTGTGGAATGCCACTGATGGCAGCCACGCCTTGATCTATCGCGGTCACGATGCCGAAGTAGGTACTGTGACGTGGTCTCCTGATGGCAGGCACATCGCTTCCGCAGGGCTGGATCAGACGGTACAGGTATGGGATGCTGCCACAGGAGGCCGGGTTTTCACCTATCATGGCCATGCCGATAGAGTGTATTATGTGGCATGGTCACCTGATGGAACAACCATTGCCTCCTCCAGCGCTGATAGCACAGTGCAGAT
>WNGD01001989.1_pt1 | contig 32123 bp, 30 predicted proteins | sample 5400671 | NCBI WGS metagenome assembly WNGD01 (sample SAMN13153369, study PRJNA577476) | soil metagenome | isolation source: 40 cm soil or saprolite under grassland replicate 2 | place: USA:California | collected 2016-06-15
ATCCAGCGTCCCGAGCCATGTTCGATATCCCGCTGGATGCAATACGCAAAGAACGAGGCCAGGACACTCAATTGATGATTGATGGTTCGAGGTTGCCGATGCACGGATGGGGCAGATTTTCGGGTGCGGAGATTAATCTGGCCCGCTTTGTGTGGGTCAACAGGGCAGGCGCCCCCCTTGGTCTCTGTGCTAAAGAAGGCAATGTACGCTTCGACCGCCTGGGGTGTCACATCGTCCACATGTCGGCCTGTCGTGTGGAGCCAGCCGAAGAAGTGAGCGAGGCCGCGTGCGTAGGAGCGAAGCGTGTAGGCTGATCGTCCACAATGGGACAAATGCAGGAGAAACTCGTTGATGGTTGACACAGGCCGGCCATCTGGTCCCACCACCAAAAAGATGCTGGGATCCTCTTCCGATTGTGTGAGGGTAAAGGCTGCCATCACAAGCTCCTTCCGGCCAGACAAGGATACTAGAACAATTGTACAACAAAAGCCTTATCCATGCAAGCAATAGCGTGCGAGCATCAGGAATGAACAACCCCGCTATGCATGTTTTTTGCTTGAGCGTGAATTTGGCACACATTTGGCATATGAACATGCCAAGATAAGCCGTTTTGAGCGTGTTTTCCAAAACACTTGCACGCGGGGTTAACAAAACGGCTTAGATGGTGTGAGACTGTTGTAAAAAGGCTTCGAGGAATGACTTTGATTCAGAATCGACCTTCATTTGTTATGGTAAAATGATCTGGAAGGGTTTCGCACGAGTAAGAGACTGTCTCCTGCTGTAACTGTAAGCGTATCGATAGTCGGCATCGAGAACGGTGTTTGTCCATATATCCATATACAAGAGGTGAGCTATGAACGACGTAACCTTCATGACCGCCCACGAATTGGCAACTGTGATTCGCCAACGCCGGGTTTCGGCGGTCGAAGTGCTGGAGGCCTATCTCGCGCAAATCACTCGGCACAACCCAACACTCAATGCTCTTGTCACGCTCGATGAGGGGGGTGCTCGGCGCCGAGCAGAGGCATGCGATACCGCCCTCGCGCGGGGCGAATTGTGGGGAGTGCTCCACGGTGTGCCCATCACGCTGGAAGACGCCCATGCCACGGCAGGTCTGCGGTCCACTTGGGGCGGCTATCCGTCATTAGCTACCCACGTTCCATCCGAAGACAGCACCGTGCCCGCCCGGCTACAGGCTGCTGGAGCTATCATCCTGGGTAAGACCCACGGTCCGGCCATTTGGGAGGATAGCGTGTTTGGCCAGACGAATAACCCCTGGGACCTGGCGCGCACATCGGGAGGTTCGAGTGCTGGACCAGCTGCTGCCTTGGCGGCAGGACTGAGCGCGCTGGACATTGGCCTTGATACGCTGGGCTCCATCCAAAATCCGGCTCATTACTGTGGCATTTATGGCATGCGGCCCACAGAACACCGCGTTCCTCTGACCGGGGCTTTTTTTATTGACCCCATACGCAAGTTCCGCATCATGTCGGTCACTGGGCCAATGGCGCGGAGTGTCGAGGATTTGCGCTTGGCGCTCCAGATCATCTCTGGACCTGATGGTCGCGATCCGCATGTGCCACCGGTGCCCTGGCACCAGATATCGCGACCAGCACTGCGCGAGTTACGTATCGCCTGGGCATCCACCTTTCCCGGTATGCCAATCGCGCAAGATATTCGTACTCGCATCGAAAAGTTGGCACAGGAGTTGGGGCAGTCGGGCGTCCGGATGGAGCAGTGCTTGCCGGAGGTAGATTTTGTAGCACAGACACAACTCGGCTGGCACTTGTTTTCCCTCCTTGCGAGCGCCTTTGATCCCCAGACTGAAGGCAAGCCATCCGGTTCGCTGGACGATTACCTTCTTGCACTGCATCAGCGGGATGGCTTCATGGCTGCCTGGGAGGAGTTCTTCACCAAGTGGGACGCGCTGGTCTGTCCTGCTGGTCCTATCACTGCCGAGCGCCACACCGACACGATCCCAATGGTGGACGGAGTGGTGGTGCCTGACGACCAGGGAAAGCTCCTCGACATTCCCTACTACCTCTCCCCGGTGAGTGGTTGTCCTACGGTGGTGATCCCGCTAGCACAAGATCACAATGGACTACCCTTTGGTGTGCAGGTGATGGGAAGGCGCTGGGAGGATGAGCGGCTGCTGGCAATTGCCGAGATTGTGTCAGAGGTGACAGGCGGGTTCCAACGACCGCCGGGGTACTGACGAGCAGCAGAAAATATGACCAATAGAATCACGAGATAATACATTCAAACCCTGCTGCTCCAACAGCTTTTGACTGATCCCGCCTGGATGAACAAAATGACGAAAGAAGATCTACGAGCGCTCACGCCTTTGATCTATAGCAACGTCAACCCCTACGGTACCATTCGTCTCGATATGACGGAACGTCTGGTGATCGAGAAGGCTGGATAAGGGCCACTCCTCTTCGGCGAAAGACCAGGGACAAGAGAAACATGAAGCTTCCAGCAATATTGCTATCTTGCCCCTGGTAGCACCAACGTTGGAATTGGGCCTGGTAGCAGAAGCAGCACGGAAGAATCTGAGCAGTGAGACAAAAACCGTGAGTCAGGAGAGACGTTTGCAACGCTTCATTGCCAATGATCGTCTTGAGGTGAAAGCGTGTTGGGATCACTTTCTGGAGAACGTCTTAGCTTTCTGGCAGAAGAAGCCAGTGATGCTGGTTCTGGATATGACGCCTTAGACCAAGGAAGCGACGATTGTATATCTGGGTATTTTGGTCCAATCAAGGATTTTACCGATTGCATGGTGTGTGATGCCACAACAAGAGAGTTGGGATGCGCGGACAATGGGAGATTGTGAATCGGCTCTTTGATCAGGTCTCTGGCTCTCTGACGAGCGCGGATTGCACGTTACTTGCAGATCGCGGACTGGCGTTGTTTGAATGTGATCAAGATTTGCCAAAGGATGAAGTGGCATGACGTGCTGCGGATCAAAAATGAGGAGGGGTTTCGACGGAAATTTCGCCATTTTTATCGCGATTGGGAACAAGGCAAGCATGTGATCCAAAAAGAAGGAAGTGCGTGGTATGGAAGGGTTTTACTGTGGAAAGAGCATCCGTTTGAAACCCAGTTGAGCGCGTGCTGGGAACCCGGATACAAAGAACCATGGTTTGTGATTTCTGACCGGAAAGCATCCCATGGACGAGTGAAGGAGTATGCATTGCGTCTGAGAGTTGAGGCCACGTTTGAAGATACAAAAAGTCGCTTCTTCCTGATTGAGTGCAGTCGATTTCCCAACAGAGAGCATCTCAAGAGATGGTTATTTGCTCTCTTTCTTTCAATCTGGTGGATTGCCCATTTAGGGGGGAGCTGTATCCATCACGGGCAGAGAGACGTGCTCGATCGCCAAGATCGACGCGACAAAGGGCTGCTACGTCTTGGGTGCTTGTGGCTCACCGAGATTCTCAAGAAGGCCAATCGCGATCTTTGCCCCAAAACGCTCAGTCGAGTCAAGGCACAACTGGCAAATTGCTTGCCCTTTTCGCATCGCAATCAACGCCTGTGTTTCTCTCTTTACCGGACTTGAGCTTTTTACCAATGTAGAACAAAGTTTCTGTCGGGGAGAGAGGCCGTGGCCCGGCATGCTTGCCTCCACATCCTTACCGCTCCCGCCCCTACGCGCTCCCGCTTTCGTTCTCGTTTTCTCCGCCATCTCTCTGCTTAGGTTGATGCCTATGTGATGGCCGCAAGGGCCATCCCTACTATACGCGAAGAACGTGCAAAAGACGTAGTATAGTAGTGACGACCCTTGCGGGCGTCATGGGGAGGCGGGTATCTCCTGCTCCTGCCCAGCTATTGCTCAAGCCGACACAATGTGCTATAATCGTCCCGTGCTCTTGAAAAAGGCTTCTCTGCGCCTTTCATGGAGCCGCGGTGGGATTGACATTGAAGATTGATGGGTAAGAATCATCCCCCCACACTGCCTCTCCTGGTTCTACCTGGGACAAATTGCTAGCCAATGGAACCGATGAGCAGTAATTCATTTATCTTGGCCCCATCAACAACATGGAAAGAAAGAGCTATGAAGCAGAAACTGAAAACACACAAAGCTATGGCCAAACGAGTCAAGATTACCGGCACGGGCAAGTTTATGCGCCGCAAGGTAGCCTTGAACCACCTGCGCCGCAACAAGTCTCCTCAGGCTGTCCGTTCGATGGATAAGGATTTTCAACTGGCGACCGCCGATACACGTCGCCTGAAACGCCTCCTCCCGTATGCTTTTTAAGGTGAGTTAGTTCTTAAGAAACAGAGGGGCATTGGAAACTGTAGAGATAGTCCGCATCCCCTCGACTGACGCAGATATCGAATGGAGAAAAGACGATGCCGAGAGTAAAACGTGGCGTTCCCGCGCACAAGAGACATAAGAAAATATTGCAGATGGCAGAAGGCCATCGTGGAACACGCAGACGCTTGTTCCGTCCCGCGCATGAATCGGTCATGCGCTCGTTGGCATATATGTATCGCGACCGCCGTACCCGCAAGCGCGATATGCGTCGCTTGTGGATTACGCGCATCAATGCAGCTGCCCGTATGCATGGTGTAACCTATAGCCAGTTGATGCATGCCATCCACGTCGCCAACATTCAAGTGGATCGCAAGATCCTCGCCGATATGGCCGTGCGAGATGAAGCAGCCTTTAGTACATTGGTGAAAACTGCACTGGCAGCCATTCAATAAGCACAGCTGTCATCCTGAGCGTAGCGAAGGATCTCTCGCCGCAGAGAGATCCTTCGCTACGCTCAGGATGACACGCGTGAAGCGGCTTGGTTTGACTGGCAACACGTCTTCTTTGAAATGGATTGCCCCCTTGTGGGGGCCTAGTATCCATACATGGTTCAAATATGCTCATTACTAGTCCACATAATCCACGTATCGGTAAGCTACGTGATTTACATACACCCCGAGGCCGCAAGAAAAGTGGTCTCTTCTTGATGGAAGGCCCCCATCTACTCGAAGCCTTGCTTCAGGCAACGATCCTGCCCCAGGAGGTCTATTACCAACCGCAACTGCTTCAGCGCACAGGAACGGGCAGAGCCTTGCTCGACCAACTGCTACACACACCTGGGCTGGCTGCTGAGCAATTGATCGAGGTGAGCGAACGAGTGATTGAGGCATTGGGAGATGTGCAAACATCACAAGGAGTGGTGAGTGTCCTACCGTTAGTAGCATTTCAAACGCAGACGGTGCAGGCCCGTCGTGTACTCAGGCCGCGTCCCATTCTGCTCATTCTGGATAGCATAGCCGACCCGGGGAATATGGGAACGATCCTACGCACGGCACTGGCGGCTGATGTCCATGAGGTGTTGCTCACGGAGAATTGCGTCGATTGCTATAACCCCAAAGTGGTACGGGCAGCAGCGGGTGTACATATCGCACTGCCGCTTGAAACCTCCCTTTCCTGGTCGGCTATTGCCGCGCAAGTGAGCGATCATTGCGCCGGTACACCACGAGTCTTACTGGCCGAGGCAGGTAGTCCTCACCTATATTATGAGCAAGACCTGACACAACCGTTTGCGTTAATCATTGGAAACGAGGCCCAGGGGCCTTCGCCACAGGCACGAACATTGGCTACACAGACAATTACGATACCCTTAGCAAATAATGTAGAGTCTTTGAATGCAGCTATGGCAGCGGGGATTATTCTATACGAGGCGCTACGCCAGGCCCATACATGAAAGTTAACAAATGAATCCAGCTATGGCTCTGTTGTGGTAGCGGCGGCATTTATGACGCCAGTCCGCTTACGATTTGGCTTCGTAGGCGGACTGGCGTCATAAATGCCGCCGCTACATCTCTCGTATTCGTCCCTCGAAGAATTTGTTAAACTCCATCACGACGCCAGTCCGCTTTGTAGGCGGACTGGCGTCATGAATGCCGCCTCTACCACAACCGTAAGTATTTTGTTAACTTTCATATATGCGCATCACAAATAAAGCCCAGGAACTGCTTGGGCTTTATCTGTGCTTCACTTATTACCAGCGGCTATTTATCTCAAGCCGCACTTCTGGCTGCCGAACAAGAGAGTCGATTGCACCACAACTGTCGCAGGTTGTAGGAGCAGTAACAGTATGTATTGCACCACATGTTTCGCATACCCAACGTCGCATCATAGCAGGAACTGTAAGTAAGCGCATAGCCTCGCTCACGGCTGCTCCACTGCTTGGCTCTGCCAATGTATGGGTAGTTATTCTTTGTGCAATCATGGGTTGTCTCCTGTGTTATGTTTTATATCTACAGAATGCTTTTTGCCACCACTTGTTTATTAGAGGTGCTGCAAAGTAAGTAGCTAATACAAGTCTAACAGGGGCAACCCAGGAAAGTCTATAAATTGCAATAGGCATTCTCAATGCTAAGCATAATCAAAAGATTATGTATGACAACTATCTTTTCCTGTTGCTGTTACCGTTCGGCTGATAAGGCGGGACCGGAAAGGCTCTAAGCGATGGAGGCGTTGGTACACTGGCTGGCGGCAGGGCGTCATAATTTCGTACGCCAACGGGTTGGGCCGCGCCCGTTACAGTACGGAATACGCCACTGACCGACATTGACTCATCCGGCGTTTCGGGGACGATGGTGACACTAGAGGAAGGTATATAGGCATTGGTGTCTTCACGCAGCTTAAATGCTTCCACCGAGGCAAGCAATTGCTCGGCCAGACGTGCCAAGCGTTCCATGTTGTGTGATGTTTCGCGTGTACTGACATTACTGTGGTGCGAGGCGTCAGAGACACCATGCATGATTTGCACCACTTCGCCCGAGGACTGTACCTGTTGCACCGCCAGGGTATTGATGTACTCAATTTCCTGGGCCTGTTGCTCAACAACACGATAGATAGTCTCCAACGTTCTACCTGCCTGCTGAGCCAATTCTGAACCAGCAGAGGTCTCCTGTTCGGTTTCTTGCATAGAGGAAGCGGCAGCATCGATATCTTCACGGACACTACGCACAATACGTGTGATCATGCTCACCTGATCCTTGGTACGCTCGGCGAGGCGTCGGATATCGGCGGCAACAGCACCGAAGCCTTTGCCATTCTCACCAGCCAGGGCAGCTTGGATAGCAGCGTCCAGAGCCAGGCGATTGGTCTGATAGGCAATGTTGGAGATAACTTCGACAATATTGTTAATTTCGCGTGAGCGTTCACCGAGCAGTTGTACTTTGTTCGAGGTCACCTGCACGTTTTCGTTGATACGTCCTATACCTTCAACTGTCTGTTGCACAACGCCGCGTCCGGTTTGGGCCATCTGGCGTGCTTCGCTCGCAACATCGGATAGCACCTTGGCGCGTTCAGCCACCTGACGACTGGAGTCAGCTATGTACTCGATTTCGATAACGGACTGGCTGATCTGGTGAATCTGATTATCAGCGTTTTTCACCAGTTGAGTCATGCGATCAAAGGTTTGCAGGGTGGAGTTTTCTACCTCATGCGTGACCATTTTCACGTTGACAATCAGGCTGCTCAACTCCTCAACCATATAGTTGAAGGAGTCGGCCAGTACGCCAAGGGCGTCAGCTGTCACCTCGGCCTGGATGCGTAAGTCACCTTCACCGACGCCACTCACCTCGCTAACAAGTTTTTCTACCTGCGCCTGAAGTAAGTCACGTTGTGATTGTGTCTCTTGAATCAGACGTACAATGTTATCCAGCATTTTATTCATCGAGTCGGCCACCATGTAAATTTCATCGCGGCCAACGAGCTTCGCACGCGCATTGGTATCACCCTTTGCGATGCGGCGGGTGAGCAGAGCGAGCTGACGCAGAGGTCGTGTTATAGTTATGTTAACAATGTAGCCAATCGTGACAACCACCACTATCGTACAAACTAAAGCGAGAAGCGTAAAGACTATGATAGGCTGGGCTTGCGACTGATCAATAGTCGTGGCAATCGTGCCCATTTTCTCTGCAATGTTCAAGATGTGTTGCCAGCTATTCTCCAGGTCAAGGAATTTAGAGTTGGCCTCAGAGAGAAGCGTATGGCTTTTGCTATAAAACTCAGATGAGTAGGTTGTGTTATTCTTCAGCAGGTCTAACTCCTGGTCTTGCAATTGTCGATAGGCTGGCCACTGTTGCTTGCTTACCTTATCGAGAGTATCTTGCTGATCTTTAATCAGTGATGTATTAGGGTCTTCACTGGTCAAGATATTTGCGAGACCTTGCATATTAGGAGAAGTCGCCAATTCAAAATTTGCTTGATAGGTAACCAGTGTCTGCGAAAAGTTTATCTCACCAGCAGCGATATCGCTACTGAACGACTGACCAGAGGCACTCATGGAGGGGTCTTTGATGTTACCACTCAGGCTGGCAAAAACCTGAGCCTGGCGCGCCTGGAGAAGGGCATTCATTCGTTGCAGATTGATTTGCTGTTCATATGCAATGCTCTGTGCCTGGAAACTGGTTGTCACAGCCTCACCACGTGCTGTAAGAGTGGAAAGGTAGTAGCCGCCAAGGAGCAGAATGATGATAGCCGGGACAATGGTTGCTAGGGCAAAGGCAACAAAAAGACGACGAAAGATAGGCGTATTATTGATAAAAGTAGGCATCTCAACTCCACTCCCTTTTCAGGCGATTGATAAGCACATTCTTGTCAAGAGTGTTAACTTTCGTGGTAGCCTCCTCAGATTATATTACGTTAACACGTCTTTCTGCCTGCGAACCCGATTGGTCAACTCGATACTACAGTAGCTAGATACAACAGAATCCCACCAATATAGTGTACTCTACTTTGCAAGTAATTGGAATTATTAGCTGTATTAGTAACCTGAATTTCCTATTCGAGCCTACAGGGCTATTTCAAAGTAAGAACCGATCGAGGCAAGAGCCACAGAGCACGCAAGCTCAATCCAAGCGCAACGATGAATGCGATCAGCACGTTCTTGTCTCTCTCGACTCCAGCCATACCCAGGATAGCGTACAGACCAATTGCCACTATTATTATCACCGCCACGGTCGCCCATATTACTGAAAGAGCGAACAGAACATGCTGGATATATCTTTGCCTGACACCATCCTGACTCTCTTCTTTCAAAGTAAGAAACGATCGAGGTAAGAGCCACAGAGCAAGCAGGATCAAGCCAAGCCCAACGAGGAACGTGATCAGTACATTCTCGTCTCTGTCCACTCCAGCTACTCTGAGGCTCTCAGAAAGCCCAAATATCGCTATAATCACCACTGTCAGGCTCAGCCAGATGGTCAAGGTGGCCCGGAGGGTGCGCTGAAGATAGCCCATACTGGTATTCACGCCTCTGGTTTCATGTTCATCTTTGACTTCTCCCGCCATGGTGCATGTTCCTCCTTTTGCTACTGCTCCCGATACATTCCTCTGAGTTCTTTTGCATAATCAAAGAGGCAATAAGCCAGGATGAAGACGTACATCGACGCTGTGACAAGTGCTGCAAGGAGAAAAAAAGGTGGTTGGTTCCCAACTATCCGTAGAAACAATTCATAGATGGCGGTTACTACGAGAAATATGAAGGTCACTGTCGCTATACCTCTTAGCGAGAGCAGGGTAGCCTTTAGCAACGGTTTGGCTCCAGACTCAAACGCTTGTGGTGAGCGAGATCTTCCATAGAATGGAGTGAAGCAAAGCACCAGCATCGCCACGAAACCGACTCCCAGTGCAAGAAAGGAAACTAGCTTGATAACTGCAAGGATAGTTTGCGCAAAGGCATCCTGCTGCCTCACGGCACTATAAAAAAAAGTATCCTGTTCCACAATACCGGCTATAAATAACCCTACTGCCCACTGCAGTAAGACATCTGCTCCAAAGGCGAGTAAAAAGACAAGCGTAACTGAAGCAAGGAGTTGAAGCGTTGCTCCTGGCTCCTTGAGCCGGGGAGCTCCCCCGGATAAAGAATTGTTCATTACTCCTTTCCTTCCCTGCACTACTAGTAGCCTGATAGAAGAAAAATATGCCTCTAATATCATACCATTGAACTGCCACTCTCCGGCCGGACCTCTCATGGCATCCCTTTCTCTGATTTAGCCTGTTCACTGCGGGTGCGGTTCACTCTTTTGCAGGAAGCCCGCGACACATGGTAGGGGCGGCATTATGAAAGTTAACAAAATACTTACGGTGGTGGTAGAGGCGGCATTTATGACGCCTCTACCACCACGCCATCGTCGGCGGGTGGGCGTCACTTTTTTGCGGTGAGCGGCTGCCCTCATGACGCCCGCAAGGGGCGTCACTACTATACTACGGCTTCGCAAGACGAAGCATGCGTCTATAGTAGTGACGCCCCTTGCGGGCGTCATGGGGGGCCGGGCGGCACTGTGCAAAAAGTTGACGGGCACCCATCGCCGGCTCCCTCTCTAAATTTCCCTGTATCTAACAGACGAACACGTACGTGTATAAAGAGGTACAAAGAGAAGGAGGAGACAACGATGAAGCTTACCTGTGTACGCTTGGTACAGCGAGTGTTTTTGACATTCGGTCTGCTCGCTTTACTGCTTCTCCTTGGCACTCAGACTCTCCCCGCCTCTGCTGAGAGTCCCTCTTTCGTACGCCTCGTGAATGCTTCGCCTGATGTGGGAACCGTGGATGTGTTCGTGGATGGGGCAAAATTCTTGAGTAATGCGATGTTTGCAACTGTTACGGACTACCTACACTTGCCCGCAGGACAGCATAATGTGCAGGGAACCCAGGCCACAGGTTTCTCGCTGCAGGTCTTTGTAGACGATAACCTGATGGCCACTGGCCTGGCCAAGGTCCGTGTCTATCATCTTTCACCAGCGACAGGCCCTTTGAGCATCGCCACAGGTGGACTTACGCTTCCTGGGGCCTTGTCCTATACGCAAGCCAGTAATTACTTGAAATTACCGGCCGGTCCATATACATTCACGGTAAGAGCATCTCGGCCTTCCTTTAGCCTGCTGGATCAGGTCGCCCTGACAACCAACACAGTGACCAGTATCTTTATCGTTGGAGTATTCCATGGAGCTCCTCCGCTGCAGTTTGTCCATGTAGAGGTCAAGGGCCTGCCGAGTATGTCTGGTACCGGAAGCGATCCCAATGCGCTGCCGATGAACACGTCCCCCTTCATGCCGCTAGCTGCCTGGCCATTGGGAGTACTCGCCTTTGGAGGAATGAGTGCTGGGATGCTCACTGGCCTGTGGCCCTTCATTCGTCAAAGGGCCAGGGGCCGTCCTCCTCGGCTGTACCCAACTCTGCTCACCGCCGTGGTGGCTCTGGCCCTCAGCTTGGCTGGACTGTCGCTCGCTTCTACCACAGCAAATCGGGCTCCTGCACCACCCGTGCGCTTGTTCATTCCTGTGCGCTTGCTCATTCCTGCTATCGGTGTCAACGCCCCGATCGAGTCAGTAGGCGTCGGACCAAATGGCACGATGGAAACACCAGGGCAGAGTCCCTGGAACGATGTCGGCTGGTACAATGCAGGCCCGCTCCCAGGCGAACAGGGCAGCGCAGTGATTGCCGGGCACCTGGATCGCCCAGGCGGAAATCCCGCAGTATTTTGGCACCTGCGCGATCTCCATGTGAGTGACGATGTGCTGGTCGTTGATGCCCACGGTAAAACACTCCTTTTCCATGTCACAGCTATCATGTTCTATCCACCGCAAGCGGCCCCCGTTCAGGATATCTTTGGCAATACAGCAGGAAGCTTTTTAAATTTGACGACCTGCGCAGGGGATTGGATTCCTACTCAGCACCAGACGGCCTTGCGCTTAGTGGTCTATACTTCCTTAGCTGGGCAAACGCCAGCATATCCTCCGACTGTTACTCCCACCGCAACGCCTCAGAATGCCCTCTATATTGCTGGGACGTATAACGGGTCGATGTATGATGAGACAAAGCAGCAGACAGCAAACATCTCGGTGTTTATAAAGCAAAGCAAGGGGAGGGCTAACTTTAGCGGAACGTTTACGATTACGTCTCCTTCGCAGCGGGCCTATCCGCTGAGTGGAAAGGTGGATCTGCAAGGTAACTTTTCTTTTACGGTGCAGCAACCAGACGGTCAGATGCCGCTTTACTTTTATGGAACAGTTCAACATCAACAAAATGTTGACTACCTGCATGGGAACTTTTGCAGTAGCAGTACGAATTCGTGTAGGGTGAATACGGGATATTTTACCCTTGGGCCGAGGTATTAATCTAATGAGTGTAAGGTGCCTCTGAGGTTGCCTTTCACCTCAAGATGCGATAGTATTCCCTCAGAGCAAAGCTTCGCATTCTTCTCCTCCCTCAGCTGCCTGCATCTAACGCAGTGAGAGAGTCTGACAGTGCTTGTTACAGGACACACAATTGCTTCAAGGAGGAATTTTATGATCGACGGAGTTTCCACTATCTGCATCTTTGTCAAGGATCAGGATCAAGCCAAAGCGTTTTACACCGAGAAGTTGGGCTTTGAATTACACCAAGACTCGCCCATGGGCGAGTCGCGCTGGATTGCTGTTGCGCCAAAGGGAGCGCATACCGAAGTCATTCTCTATAAACTCGATGAAAACTGGCAGCATTACCAGCAGACCATGGGCAAGTCGCAAGCTCTCACCTTCAATGTCACAGACATGTCAGCCTTGTACGAGGATCTCAAAGCCAAGGGCGTGCGCATTGTCCAGAAGCCCGATGCTCAACCCTGGGGTACCTATATGATGATCCTTGACCCAGAGAACAATGGTTTGCTCCTGGTCGAACCGCCCACATAGCTCAAGACAAAAGGCGACTCACCCTGCTTCACAAGGTGAGTCTGCCAACTTAGGAGCACCACTTTCCTCATGATGCACCTCCCCTCCCAATCACCGCGCCGGAACAACAAGCTCTCGTGCATCTCCTGTGGAGAGGAATCATACTATGATATTTCTTTGTTCTGTGATATAGTACACGAAGAATGTACAGAGGAAGCGTGCGGATGCAGTATCAGGACCTTATCTATCGCGTTCATGCGCGTCAATCTATGTTTACGCGCTCTATTTCTGATGAGTGCGTAGAATTGCTAGAAACTATGTCAAGAAAATCAAAACAACCCAGACACAAGAACAAATTACCCTACAGTCCGTCGCAAGCCGACAGACTCTTCGACCTTGTTGGTCAGCAAATCTTTCGAGGCAACTTCGGCGAGGCAGTTATCAACTGCGAACGCCTGTTGAAAATCCTTCCCCGCAATGCCTCTCTGCGCGCCGATGTGCTGGAGCAAATGGGAACAGCACACGCCATGCTCCAGAACTTCCCGCAAAGCTATGCCGCCTACACGGAAGCCCTTTCGCTAAACCCCAATAATGCCGATTTATGGTACAATCGAGGTATGACCAGTCGCTTCACCTCGCGCTTTGGCAAATCTCTTCGTGACTATGAACGTGCCCAAGAACTGAACACCAGACCTGAACTCACCAAGAAGATCGAGGATGAGCTAAAGTTTGCCCGTAAGATGGCCGAGGAATCACTGAAACTGCGCGGCCCAAACTTCACTCTGGACGAGCTTATTGAACAGGAAGACCTCTTCCAGAAAGGCTTAGAATTGATGGAAGCAGGTCAATGGCAAGAAGCCGACCAGGCTTTCCGGGCCTCTATTGTCATGGGCGATTGCTTACCACAACCCTGGGGCAACCTTGGCATATGCCTAATGATGCAGGAACGCTATGACGAAGCCGAAGCCGCATTGAAACGCGCACTTGTCATTGACCGAAAATATGATCTTGCGAAGCAGAATCTGGCTGCCCTACCTGAAATCCGCCGCACAGGCCCGCCTATGGTTGGTATAAGGGATCCCTTCAAGAGCAGCAAGCTCAAGCAGTCCATTACTTTTTACCCAGAATAGCAACGTCACCATGGCAAAGCAGAAAAAGAAAACCGAACAGCTTGGTAAACAACCTCCGCGTTATCGCTTCTTTCTTAACCCCTATCAGGACATGCGGTTCACCAGGTGCCCACAGTGTGACAACAAGACACGCCTCCGTAAGCTGCCCCTGATTATCCATTTGGAACCATTCTGTATACTATAACCAAAGCGAACAACATCCCTCTTCGCTTACCTCGCAACATACCCTCATCTCATCTCCACACGGGAGATTAAGAAAGTAGCAGGTCCTCACATAGCAACCAGAACTGCCACAGACAAAAAAGCCGCTCCCCCTAGCTTCAGGAGTCACATGCGCTTCCTGAACGACACACTGAAAGGAATAGACAAAACAATCATGCATCTCAAAAGAAAAAATGCCCTCAAGCACAGAAATTCAATCCTTGCTCACTTGGTCAAAATCATGCGTGAGCAAGGCGCAAGCGATCCGTCGATACGCAAAGCCCTTCCAGGACTTGAAGAGTTTGCCAAGTCCGCTGCCAGAAAGCTGTACAATCCAGCCTCTACGACGCCAGAGCATCCTCAACCATCTCCTGACCCCGACGAAGAAGCACTCGGTTTGTTCCTCTCGGAGATCGAAACGCAGCCAGTTCATTGGTTATGGGAAAAACGCATTCCCCTTGGCAAAATCACCATCCTCGACGGCGACCCCGGCATGGGCAAATCTCTGCTCGCCCTCAATCTGGCCGCCCGTGTCTCTTCAGGCCGTCCCATGCCCGATGGCACACCGGGCCAACAAGGAGGCGTCATCTTGATCGCCCCCGAAGATGGCGCAGCTGATACGCTCAAACCCCGCTTGCAAGCCGCAGGAGGCGACCCTTCACACGTTCTTCTGCTCAACACAGTCGAAGGCCTGGATACCAAAAAGATGGCGATCGTCGACCGTCCCTTCTCCCTCGCCCATGACCTGGAGCTCTTGGAAAAAGCTATCAAGCGCACCAACGCCGTCCTGGTCGTCCTGGACCCTCTCATGGCCGTTCTGGGGCATAACGTTGACTCCTGCCGTGACCAGGATATCCGCGAAGTCTTCACTCCCCTGGCCCAACTCGCCGAGCGTACCGGCTGTGCCATTCTGATTATCCGCCACCTCAATAAAGGAGCCTCGCACAATGCCCTCTATCGTGGGGCGGGCTCCATCGGCATCATCGCCGCTGCCCGCATCGGCTTGCTCGTCGCCCAGGACCCCTCTGACGAACACAAGCGCATCCTGGCCACCACCAAAAACAACCTCAGCAAGCAAGCCCCTCACCTGAGCTATCAGATCGTGGAAAACGCCTCGGGTATCCCCTCTATCCAGTGGCTTGGAGAAAACACCTCCCCTGTCTCCACCCTGCTCAATGGCCCCACCACTGTCTCCATCCAACGACAGCAGCTTTTCCAGGCCTTAAGTCATGCCCAAGGCCCTCTCGGTCCGCAAGAGCTTGCCGAACTTACAGGACAAAAATCTACCTCGGTACGACTCACCCTCGGTCGTATGCACCAAGCCGGGGAGATCATCCGACTGTCTCGCGGAAAGTATACCACGCTTCATCACCCTTCCCTTCTTCACAGGAGCATGGATACCCAAACCACGGATACAAGCGATACAAACAATACATTGGATACAACCGATACATTAGATACAACCGATACAGGCGATACAGGCGATACATTGGATACGATGCATACATTAGATACAACCGATACAAACAATACATTGGATACATCCGACATAATTCTGTCCCATCTCGCGAGCATCACAACCCACAACCACCATTCGCCGCCCAATCGCTGGTTCAATGCGAGCAAGGCCAATATGGAACTGATAGACCACATGATGAGCTTAGCCACCTGAACCCTCTCAACAGCTTACTCGGAAACCTCCCAGGTAGCGGATAGGAAATGTAGTGACCCCCCTTGTGGCCAAGACATTTCAAATACAAGACCATCTCGCTTTGTCATCCTGAGCGGAGCGAAGGATCTCTCGCCGGAGAGAGAGCCTTCGCTCCGCTCAGGATGACACTCTTGAATCGGCTTCGTTTGACTCGCAAAACGTCTTCTTCTCCTGGAATTGCGTGACCAATTTCATCGTTCAGGGTGTTCCGTCAAGAGCATGGGCTATTTGAAATGGATTGGCCCTTGTGGCCGCCCGCTGCCGGGAGATGCTTGTTCGCCCAAGGAAAAACCTACCCGTGTGAGCAGGTATAGAAGGGCCCACACCTCTCACGGGTAGGTTTTTGGACAGTGAAGACGCCACCTCGCGTAGGGGCGGGAGTGGAGCGGATGCGGGGACGCAATCTGGGGGATTGTGTGTGGGGCCCTTGTGGCCGCCCGCTGTGGATGAGGCGCACCTCTGGCCGTCCACCCACTAGGCCCTTGTGGCTGCCCATCATCTCTCGTGACTATGCCAGCCATCGTACCACGCCATCCCATAGCAACCAATTCTTTATATACGCTCTTCTCCACCCTTTCAACCTTCTTATCTCCCTGGCTCAGGTACAGTTACCTGAGATGCAGCCCTGGCTGCCCGCGTGAGACGCACATAACGCACACCCATGATCCCTGCCAGGGCCAGAGCACCAATGCCAAGGAGCATGTGTATTGTCTGGATCAACCAGTGCAGATCGCCAACCAGCAGCGTCTGCTGTGTTAACCCAAAGACAGGCAGGATGATCGCATACACCACACCAACCAATCCTAACACTCTCATCCCTCTGGTGCTAACCGCTATCAGACTCATCACCAGAAGACCAATAGCGACAATGAAGCCCAACAGCCTGTGCAGGCTGATCAAGTCTATATTAGCGATCCAGAACATCAGCCCAAGCACCAGGGCTCCCAGCCCAACAATTCCTGTTATCCATTGCACAATACGTACCGTCGTAGTCATGAGAAAAAACTCCTTCTATCTATTTTACTATCGGATTACTTTCCGTTATCGTCCCGCGAGCCGCCCAACTACCGGGGCAAAGTTCTCCATTTGTCCTTCATACACCTGAAGGTAGGAGAAACCATAGCGATCACGCTGCTCAAGGAGCTGCTCAACCGCCTGCTCAGTACTCATTGGCTTCTTTGGAATTGGCGGTCCTCCTCCCTGGGCGGCGAGCGCTGCCCCACTATCAGTGATCATCATATAGTAGATTGTCTGACTCAGTTCCAGGTCTGCAAAACGCTCCCCCGCGCCTTCTTTGACCCACGCAATCTTTTGCTCCAAAGAGGCGTCTGTCGGGTCCATACCTTGCGCGGTTATTCTTGACCCTATCGCCACGATATCAGCCTCACTACCCGCCAACTTGAGCATCCGTTCTCCGGAACCCGCCACCAGAATAGGCATGTGTGGCTTCTGCACAGGCCGCGGATATCCTTTCATCTCGCTAATCGTATAGTACTTCCCGGTGAAATTGACCGTCTCTTCTGTGAAAAGTTGTTTCATCAACTGAAGAGTTTCCTGAAGATGGCCAAGGCGGGTGCCCGCGCTCGCAAATGGCATGCCCATCTGTTGAAACTCAGTTGGTCCGACTCCTGCTCCCAGACCAAGTTCAAAGCGGCCTTCAGAGAGCAGATCGAGCGTTGCCGCCTCTCTAGCCAGCAGCACTGGATGACGATAATCGTTACAGAACACATAACTACCAACGCGCAGCGTTGTGGTTGCCTCGGCAGCTACCGCCAATGCCGTGAGGGGTGCAAGACCCCCTATTGAAGGGCGATCCGGCATTAACAAGCTCGCGTAGCCAAGCTCCTCGACTCTGCGGGCAGTTGTAATCCATGCAGTATGTGATGGGGCATGGCTCACTACCACGCCAAAACGAAATGGTTTATGCATACACGTAATTCTCCTCTCTCATCGATGAATACATTGTTCGGACTCTAGCTCCTCTAACACTCTTGCCTCCCTCATGATAGCTACATGAGATGTGGCCTATGCTGCCTCCTGCGAAGGCGCAAGACGTTGTGCTCTCCTCTGTACCGATACCCATGCAAAAAGCAGGCTCAGTACCGCGAAACCGTCTATGATCAGCAGCCCAACACCCATCTGGGTAGATGTACTGGTGAGAAATGTCCAGGCAAGCCCCAAAAGCAGGGGACCGCAGACAGAACCAAGGCGACTCCCCAGGTTGGAGAGCGCACTGGCTGCCCCCAGCGTTTCACGCGCACCAACACTCATAAGAAGCGTCTGATTGGGCCCACCAAACAGACCAAAGCCCACACCAATCAGCAGAAGACGCCAGGCCAAATCCAATGCGGATGTTGGAGATTGAGCAACAAGCGTGAGCAACAGCAAGCCGACGAGCAGTAGACCTGAGCCTGTCAGGATGAACGGCTTTGCCCCGTAGCGATCCGTCAGGTAGCCACCAAGCGGTCCCATCACGCTCATTCCCAGCGGGACACAAAGCAAGATGACGCCTGCCAGCGATGAAGAGATATGCTGTACATTGCTCAAGTCAAATGGTAAGAGGTAGTACAGGGCACCGGCGACCGCCACACTCCAGAAAAACGCCAGAAATCCCCAGAGAAACTGCGCACGACGCAGCAACCCTCCCATCTGGCGATAGGCATTGCCAGACCGCCCATCTTGCAGGCGTAGGCCACGTAAGCTCAAGGCCCCCAGCAGAGCTGCCAGCAGGCAGACCGGCACATTCACAAAGAAGATCGATGACCAGCCAAAGCGTGCCAGGAGCAGGCCACCAATTCCTGGGCCTGCAACTGAGCCGAGAGGGGCCAGTGCCCCAATAACGCCCATGGCCCGTCCTCGTTCCTCAGGTGGGACGACAGCTGCAGCCACCGCTATGCCCTGTGTACCAATCAACGCTCCAAAGCATCCCTGGATCACACGGCCCACAAGTAGCAGCGGGAAACTTGACGCCAGACCACAAATGATACTTCCCAGGCCGAATCCCAGTACAGCGACCAGAAAGGTAGGAAGTGTACGGAAGCGACCTATCAGGTCTCCCGATGGAAGAATGAGCACGGTTAGAGGGATCGCATAGCTCAAGATCACAGTAGACACCAGGCTATCCGAAAGTTGGAAATGCTGTGCTATCGGCGGTAGCGCAAGTGCAACGATCGTCGCATCCAGAGCCGAAAGAAAGATTGAAAGGCCGAGAGCACTCACTGCCAGCCATCTACGTTCATATAGCATCTTCATCACTCCTTTCGCTTATTCCTTTGCTAGCCCATGCCTCTCTTTACATTGACCTCAGAATAGTCTATTATATAGACAGCTCATCTAATTAATTTTTCGTTATACAGAATATACAATGAATTTTGGAAGGTGTCAAGTCCTCTATGAGTCCTCGCCCCTATCGACTTGGTCTGCGCCAGGCAAACACCGAGCAGACGCGAGCCCGCATCATTCATGCTGCTCGCGAACTACTTATGGCAAGCGATGGCTTCTCCGGTTTCTCCATCGATGCCGTTGCCCGTCAAGCTGATGTTGCCCGCATGACCGTCTACCATCAGTTCGGCTCCAAAATTGGCCTGCTCGAAGCCCTCTGCGATTCGCTGGCGGCCCAAGGCGGTATGGAGCAGCTGCCCACCGCTTTCCGTCAAGCGGACCCCCTCAACGCCTTGACCGAATACATCACCATCTTCAGTCGTTTCTGGGAAGCCGACCGGCTCGTGACAAGGCGGCTCCGTGGTTTAGCCGCCCTCGACTCCGATTTCGAGCAAGTAATACGAGCGCGAGATGAACGGCGGCGGCACGGTCTTCGTGTCATCGTCGGGCGCATTGCCCAGCAGTACGGACGACCCGCCCCCGAGGCCATCGATGAGACCATCAACATCCTCTACACCCTCATCAGTTTCGAGTGCTTCGATCACCTTGCCGGTCCCACCCGCAGTACTCAGGAAGTCGCGCCTATCATACATCGACTTGCCCACGCAGCCCTCAATCTGGATGCAGAGCAACCAGCCAAAAGCACCCCAGGAAACTCACACAGGTAGGTTTTTGCAATAGAGCAGGATATCGCGTAGGGGCAGGGGCGGTATGCAGCCTCACACGCATAGGTTTTTGCAATAGCGTAGGATATCGCGTAGGGGCAGGGGCGGTATGGAGCGGGGTTGGGGCCCTTGTGGCTGCCCGCCGTGCCTCACCGATATGCGCTCCCTTAGGCCCTTCCACCCCTACGCGAGGTGGCGTCTCCACTCCTAAAAAACCTCTCCCTGAGAGGCCAGCCCGACCCTAGTTAGCTCCCCTAACTCCTGCACAACCTACAACTCGTATCCCCGCTCCACCCAGTAGTGCCAATCCTCAATAGCCTGTTGCGTCTCCTCATCTACCTGCATACCCTCTAGTTGCATCAAGGGAACGGCAAGCTCACGGCCTTTCCATTGGATCAATACCAGCATGTCATGCTCACAATCGTCCCCAGGAGCCATACCCGTGACCTTAACTTCCTCTCCCACTTTCAACGGAGAGGTTCTGCGCTCCACGACACAGCGAGCAGAGAACGGAAATTGCAAGACATCGTCAAGATAGTTATACCAGCCCATCGCCTGCTCTTCAGGGCCATAGGCATCCACAATAATCTCCATGTTGATGCGCTCTTCACGCGCTTCATCTTTTTCACGACGAGTCATATTCAAGAACTCCTTCATAAAATTCTCCAGGTCTTAAGCGATGCCCAAGGTACTCTCGGTCCACAAGAGCTTGCGGAGCGTACAGGACAAAAATATACCTCGGTACGGCTGACCCTCAGTTGTATACACGAAGCCGGAGAGAGCATCCGGCTGGCTCGTGGAAAGTATACCACCCTTCGTCACCCTTCGTTTCTTCAGAAGAGCATGGATACGCAAACAACGGATACAAGTGATACATCTGATACAATTCTCCTCATCTACGTATAACCATGCGTGCTCAGGCACTCAGAAAGATACGTAACCGTATATATAATCTTTACGATGTGTGCCAGGGGAAGCTGCAGGTAAACTATGATCAGTGAAAGGTTCTCTGGTTTTTTGATCTGCAAAAAAGAGAACTCTCCTACGTCTATCAAATAGATTGAAACCCTCATAGTATAGAACATAGAAAAATAAGAACATGTATACTTCGCCTCTTTCAGGTATTGTGAAGGCAACTCCAAGATATGACGGCATCACGAAGTAGTTGCCCGAAAGGAGGGCAAGTCATGGCTACTACAAGTCCCAGTGCAAATGCAGCTATGAATGGAAAAGCTACACAACAATCCCCCGCTTACACGTTCGAAGAGCTTGAAGACGCCCCCTTGAGTGCAAAGGAGTGGCTCGGAGCTTATACAGCGACGCTTTTGGCAGCGTGGCCTATTATGCACATTGTTGCGTCAATAGTAACTGTAGCACTTTACTTTCTCCTACCGCCATCCAGTCCTATATGGTTTGCCCCTGTGTTGGGTATCCTTTCGACGTATATCATACTCTTATTTATTGCCCTTGCATGCTATGGCATCGTCGGTACCGTGAGGGGCATGAGTACGCGTAGCTATGGTCTCCTTAGTACACGTCTATGTCAATTGCGTGCTCGTCTGGATGCTCTCGACATTACAGAACAGACTCTGACAACATCAAGCACTTGCAATTATGAGGATGTGGCGCGAAGTGAGGCGTTTCGTTGTTATGAGAGGGTCGAGTGGTATCTCCGCAACCACCGCACTGGTCTCAGATGGGTAACGCGTATGGGCTACTTAAATGCCTGGGGCTTGTTGCATCGCGCAGAGGAGGCATTGATTGAAGTTGAGCCACCTGAAATGGTCCTTCGTGGAGCATTGCATGATAAGCTAGCTATTCAAGACTCTACCCTTCAACAACGTGATGAACTCCTCGACAAGCTGATACAGGCGGTAACAGATTTGGATCCGGTAGGGGCCATATACTTCAAAGAGCATCAACCTGATACGAACGACGAGCTTCTTCGTAAAATAGCAGAAGCTCTCAATCAGGTTTCGACGACACAACCTCGCATTGATATCAAAGCTATAGAAGTAAAGACTCCTGAACAGCAGCATGCAGCACGCATGGCACTGAGTGAAGTTAGGCGCACACTCAACGATTTTCGTGATAGTCTGTGGGAAGGACTGATACGAGAGCGAAACAAGCTGCTCAATACAATGGGGCTTACTGGGTTCGTTACGCACGTCTTGCTCTGTATTACCATAGTCATGAGTACCACCGCAGATAGACCTTTGATTATGGCGGCAACAGCATTCTACATGATTGGGGCAGTTTCTGGGCTGTTTGGAAGATTTTATAATGAAGTAAATACCCACGCTGCTATCGATGATTATGGACTCTCCGCCGCACGCTTGCTTGCAATCCCTTTACTTTCGGGCCTTGCAGGCATTGGTGGGGTCATTATTACCTTGGTCCTCTCTGATGCACTTACTTCAGCAGGTTCGATTACATTCGAGAACTTGTTTAAGTTTGACCTGAACTATTTACTGACTGCCGCTGCCTTCGGGTTGACCCCCAATCTGATCATTAGCGGCCTTCAACAAAGAACAATGAAGTACGCCTCGGACCTGCAAAAGAGCAAGGGTGGAACTAGAACTCGTCAGGAAACCTAACAGTTTGACAGCTGAGTCCAGTTCAACGATCTATCATGCGGGCGGTGACCTCTTGGCAATAATGTCATGAACCCTTTGCGAGAAAATAGCTTGGCTTACCTGTATTTTGCTGCTCAGACATCTGCCCGCTTAGGCTGCTTCACCGCGTAAAGGTGGAAGTGCTGCCCCCACTGATCGACATCGCGCTCGTACTGCATACCAATCCTCTGCGCAATGTGCAGTGACGCCATATTCTTAGGTGGAATGAGTGCAGCTATACGCGAGAATCCCAACTGCTGCAGTCCATAATTTCTGAGTGCCAGAATACCTTCCAGAGCCAATCCGCGTTGCCAGTACTGTGTTGCCAGCGCATACACCAGTTCTACCTCTAGCTCTCCCTCTACCTCCTGCTTCAGGAGGGCGCAGTACCCTATAAAACGCTGATCGCTCTTCTGAATAATTGCAAAGAACGAGTCTCCATAGATCGAATATTCTCGGAAATACCCGCTCAAAACTCGCTGTACCTCATCTTTGTTGCGCGGCCCACCCAGGAAGCGCATCACTTCCGGGTCCGCATAGAGTGCCGCCAGATCGTCCAGATCGGCGGTCGTCAATGGTCGAAACTGCAGCTGTTCGGTCTCAAAAATGATCATAGTACCCTCCCATGTATTCTCAAAAAGAACAATGATACCTGCCCAGCCCTTTCCCTCCCACATCGCCCCTCCATTATATTCCTTCTGTTTGATGCTGACAAACGAGATGGACAAGGTACTAATACAGAATGGCTAACTCCTTGTGCAAGTTTTAAGTCCAACAACGGTTTCCGGCCCAACCTACAACTCATATCCCCGTTCCACCCAGTAGCGCCAATCCTCAAGTGATCTCCATATCGATGCGCTGCTCACGGGCTTCATCTTTTTCACGACGAGTCATCTACATTCTCCTGATGTGAGCGAAAGGACATGATCCTACGATGCTAGACCCAAGGTTTTTTTACAATACAGCCGAAAATCGCGAGAGTACCTATCTCGTATATATTGTCATGTTCTGTGCCATTTTACGCTTCAACACACCATTGAGGAGAATGGCATTGATGACAATGGCTGCAATTGCGAAGGGAAAATCACATATACCAACAGTAAAAATCCCCATGAAGACCATAATAGGCCAGTACACCAGGAAGCTACAAACGAGTAGGACAATACCGGTAGTTGTTTCTCCGGCCATAAGCCAACCTACTCCATAAACGCCAAAGATGGAAAGGATTATTTCAAGAATCAGAGGAGTATTAGCCTGACCACTCGTATTATTGACGACAGTGACATTGACAGCGGGCCCTTGCTGGTACATTGGAGGGGCCATTTGCTGCTGCCCATAGTAGCCTTGCTGCGGCGGCATATATCCCGGTTGAGGCGGCTGCATATACTCTGCTCCCGGTTGAGGAGGTGGCATATATCCCGGTTGAGGCGGCTGCATATACCCTGCCTGAGGTTGAGGCGGCCTATATCCTGACTCAGTTTGAAATGGTGGCATGTAGGCCTGCTCAGGTGGCGTGAAACTAGGCCGCTCAGGTATTGGCCAGGATGCTGAAGCTGAGACAGACGTGCCACAATTAGGACACATAGCAGCAGTATCAGGTATAGCTCTTCCACAATTTATGCAAGTTATCACGAAAGTAATTCCCTTCTTTATATCTATTCTACAGGATTCAAGATGAGAGGAATGCCACGAGCATTGTAACATAGGCACAGGTTATTTGCAATCATTCGTGTGTGAGTGGGAGTGGTTCATTTTTTTGTGCTGAGCCGCGTCCCCCTCCCCATGACGCCCGCAAGGGGCGTCACTACTATACACGGCCTTGCTCGCTTTCACTCTCAGGTCTGCTCAGGACGAGCGAAGCGATGTCCTGCCCGTATATAGTAGTGACGCCCCTTGCGGGCGTCATGATGCCCCTTGCGGGCGTCATGATGCCCCTTGCGGGCGTCATGATGCCCCCTGCGGGCGTCATGGAGGTGGGGTGGCAGCATTTTCTGCAAAAATCCTACGCCCACCCTATGTGAGTAGCGCAACTGGGCGCACAGGCGAGCCGGTGGCTCCTCGCAGCTTAAGTGGCAGGCAGATGAAGGTAAATTCGTAACACTGGTCGCGTGCCAACTCCTCAAGGAAGAGATTTTCTATGATATAGATACCATTGCGTACGAGCAGGATTGCATGACCGGGCAGCGTCATCTTGAGATCGGGATCGACAGCACCAATCTCATCCCAGGCAGTATTGTCAGCTCCCACTGCCTTGACTCCTTTGCTGGCAAGCCAGGAAGATGCACCAGCACTCACCCCTCCTGCTTGTAGATACACGGTCGGGTCTTGCCATAGCGCACCATTTCCGGTGCGTACCAGCACCACATCTCCTTCACCTACCGAAATCCCCTGCTCCTGAGCCGCAGCTTCTAGCTCCTCACGCTTAATGGGATTGCCGCTTCCTATGCGATCTACCCTCCGATGACGTGCGATATCAAGCAATATTCCGTGCGTAATCAGAGGAGCAATCGTTTCCGCCCCTAGTTCTTTGAAACCGAAAGCTGTTTGCACGCTGGCATCAATCTCTCGACCACCGTACAGGCGTAAATCTTCGGCCTGATGACACAGAGCATCAATATGGGTACCCGAGTGCTCTGTCGTGTACATAAAACCGGAGGCACTCGTCCTGCTCTCTCCCATACCCCGTTCATGATGGCGATGAAGCGTGTAAAAGTAGCCGGGTGCATGGCTCGGATACACCGGGGCTCCAAAGTAGCGCGACTGCTCAAGGTCATATATACGTGTGTTGGGCGATATCTTCATATTGCTGCTTTCCCTTTCCTTTAAGGTGTTCCCTGTTGCAGCCGCGCAAGCCGGGCATCGTCCTGCTGCCGTTTGGCATCAGCTTTCTCCAGCAAAGCGTCGATCTGCTCCTGTGGCCAGATCACCACCCCATCCTCATCGGCAATGACCAGATCGCCATCCCGGATGAGAATCCCGCCAAGAGAGACTGAGCCGCCGACTACCACAGGACCCCGTTTGTGTGATGCTATCGGGGTAACACCTCGGCACCACACGCTGAACTGTTGCATCTGGCGAAGCTCCCTGGCATCGCGCACCAATCCATCAGTGACTAATGCGATAAACCCTGCCTGCTGCATCTCCAGAGCCATCAGTCCACCAATAGTAGCCGTCCGCGAGCTACTACCACCAGCAACAACCAGTACAGACCCTGCCGAGTGTGGAGCCTGTATCGCTTCGCGCACAGCAAGGTTATCGTCCTGGCTCATGAGAGCAACCAGGGCCGGGCCAACTGCTTGTGTATCTGGCTTGAGCGCACCAATCCAGGTAGGTAAGACTCCTCGTCCTTCAGTCGCATCCGAAGCCAGCGTTGAGGCCAACCAATCAGGAAACTTATCCATTACACTCTCTTTCTTTCAAAACATGTTGATGTCCCCAGACTGCTGCATTCACAAGGTTAATTGGGCGTTCGCCACGTAGAGCACTGGCCACCTGCTCACAGGCTATCACCTGCATGCGTAGCACACTCGCTTTCGTGTACGAGCCAATATGCGGTGTACAGATGGTATTTGGCAATGTGAAGAGGGGATGATTGGTCATGGGAGGTTCTGGATCAAAGACATCAAGAGCTGCGCCTGCCAGATGACCTGATTTCAGTGCATCGAGCAAAGCTGCCTCGTCGATCAATGCTCCACGTGCAACATTGATCAGGTAGCTTCCTCTGGGCATCATGTTCAGCGTTTCAGCGTTTATGATGTGGTGAGTTTCTGGTATGGCAGGACAATGCAGGGAGACGACGTGGGCGCGAGACAGCAATTCCGCAAGCGAAGGAACCAATTCCACACCAAGCGTACTGGCCTGCTCAGCAGTGATGAAAGGGTCAAACGCTAGCACCTTCATCCAAAGCATCTGCGCTATAGCCGCGACGCGCTTCCCGATGCGTCCTAATCCAATCAATCCCAGCACGGCACCGTATACCTCAAAGCCGGGCGTCAAATCCGTCAGTACCGGGAAGGGCTGTCCTGCGCGCAGGATGCGATCACCCGTCATGACACCCTTGCAGAGGTTGAGTAGCAACGCAATCGCATGTTCAGCAGTAGATTCGGTTGGCCCATCGGGAGTATTCACCACCAGAATACCACGCCGGGTTGCCGCATCGAGGTCGATGCGGTCTACACCAATGCCGGTACGAGCAATGATACGCAAGCGAGGGCCAATGCGCTCCATCACCTCATCTGTCACAAACGTCTCTCCCGCAACAAAAATTGCATCAGCCATCGCAGCCTCCGCATACCAATCGTTGCGTTCACCTACTCTACTGACAAAAACGCTGGCCAGCCCCTCAAGTACCGCCAGAGCTGGTGGTTGCAGGACTCTACCCGTCCATACATGTGCTTGCGGCATACTCGTGCTTTCTCCTCATCTCGCCTGTAGCATAGGCACAGCTTGCCTCGTTTTCTCTCTTCCACAGGAAACGAGCGTTCCTTTGTTCAAATCCTAACCAGCTCACTTATGCTTCAGGAACCAAAATCCCTCGACCCCGCAGTTTGCCGCTATCCAAATCGTGAATCGCATCCAGAGCGGCATCAAGCGGATAGACGGTGGTGTGGAGTTTGACTTTGCCCTGGGCGGTGAGGGTCATCAGTTCCGCTAGGTCGTTGTAGCTACCCACGAGGTTACCGATGAAGTTGATCTCGGTGGAGATGATATCGATGGTGGGCACATTGAGATTGCCCCCGTAGCCCACGATGTAATCAGACCCTGCACGACGTAACATGGCCACGGCATCCTGTTGCGCTCCCTGTTCTCCCACAAAGTCGATCACGGCCTCAACTCCCATTCCATTGGTCATCTCTTTGACCTTGGCCACATGCGTGCCATCGGCCACCACCGTCTGATCGGCCCCCCAGCTCTTGGTCAGTTCGAGGGCTGCCGGTGAGCGATCAATGACGATGATTTCGGCAGGGGTGAGGGCTTTGAGACACTGGACGCCGATATGACCCAGACCCCCGGCTCCCAGCACGGCCACTTTGGTGCCTGGGTAGAGGATGTGAGAGGCTTTTTTGACGGCATGGTAGGCGGTCAGGCCAGCATCGGCGAGGGCGGCAATGTCTTTGGGCTGCAGGCTGGGATCCAGCTTGATCACCGAGCGGGCACTGGTCTTGAGGAACTGGGCCATCCCGCCATCCACTCCGACACCCGGAAAGGCGGAATTGATGCAATGCACGTCGTCTCCCGCCCGGCAGGCGCGACAGAGGCCACAGGTGATCAGGGGATGCACAATCACGGTATCCCCCACCGCCACATTGCTGACCGCTGAGCCAATCTCCTGCACCCAGCCGGCGTTCTCGTGGCCGATGGTATAGGGCAGGGTCACGCCGGAGCGATCAGCCCATTGCCCCTCAATAATATGCAGGTCGGTGCGGCAGAGGCCGGCACCGCCGATCCGGACAATCACATCAAAGGGGCCGCTCACCGTTGGTTCGGCAACCTCTTCGACTGTGGGAAGTTCATGATAGTGGTGTAAACGAACTGCTTTCATATGTACTCCTCTATGTTGAGCTCTTCTGGCCCTTCAAAGCGTGAACCTGGTAATCCCCACTCGCGGAAGAAGTCACCAGTTGCACGACAGAGCGCGACATTGACATCGCTGCAAGCTCGAATCAATGACCTGCTGCGACGCCTGGCTTGATTTACACTAGCATTGGTTGCCTTAGAACCATCGCTTTGAGCTATCAGTGGCATGCCGAGATCGAGAGGTTGTCCAGCAGTGGTAGATTGTTCCAGGGAGGCAAGCAGTGCCTGTCGAGCTTGATACGTCAAGAAGGTAATGCGTTGAGTTTGTTTCCCACGACGGGGTGTAAACTGCACAGCCAGAGGATCTGCTTCGATATCGGCAATGAGATGCCCTTCGCTGTCTAACGAGCCGACATCACCCAGACGGAGCCGTAGCAATTCGGCCAGCCGCAGTCCACTGCCAATGAGTGCTAACAGAATGATGTGCTCTACTCCCTGCTGGTTAGTTGTGGACAAAGCAGGGGAAGAGACCATGCCTGCCAGCGGTCGCCAGGGAACGGCTACACCATTGAAGCGAAACCAAATCTTCGCTCCCATTGCTAGGCCAGAAACCTGACTTTCTGTAGAGCCAGCCAGGGCAGACGCAAAGGCAACCAGAGCTTGTTCTGCCACGGCAGGCTCCGCCGTCGCTTGTTGGAGTAGTGCCTCAAGATCGCTATGTCCCGTCATGGTGCGGAAACGATCTAAACTTGCGACTGAAGTACGTACCCATGACGGCTCACGACAGCGTTCTGAGAGGATGTTGGCCATGCGGTGTACCGATGGGAAGGCAAGGAGTTCGCCTTCCCGTCGGCCAGCCAGTATTTGTCTTGCTTTCATCGACGACCTCTAGCGTTGATACGCTCTTGGATTTTCTCCCGCAAGAAATGATCGCGCAGCACCACTTCACAGGCGGTCACACCAGGAATGGCTTCTACGCGCTTACGGATTTCTTGCCCAATACTGGTGGCAAATTTGGATGGACAGAGTGGGCTGGTCAGGTGAAAATGGACCCTCACCTGGCTCCCTTCAATCTGTACATCATCGAGCAACCCCATGTCACTGAGCGAACGGCGAATCTCTGGGTCGCGGACCGAGCCAGCCGCCGCTCGGACGGCTTGTACATCAATGGTCATCGTGATGTCGTCCCTGCTACGCCTGTATCTGTGACTGGATGCGATTTTACGTACTCTCGCTTACGCTGAGCCAGTTCATCGTTTTCAATGGTCTTCAACTTACTCTCGATATCAATGCCGTAGAGTCGGGCAATATTGCCACCAATGATCCTCTGCTTGATCTCATCGGTCAAATCCACTCCATATTCGGCTTTGAGGTCATCTGGCAATTGGAAGACAATAAAATCATAGAGGAGCCAGTGCGGATACCAGATGGGGAAGTCGGTCCCCCAGATGATCCGGTCGGGCCCGATCCAGAAGAGCAGATTGGCCATGATTTCGGCAAAGTGGCGGGGATTGTTGTGCACAAACATGTTTGCCACCGCGAGCGAGCCGTACACATTGGGGCAGCGCGTCGCAAGCCAGCAGAAATCATCCAGGCGCGGTAAGCCCACGTGATCGATAATGAAGTTCAGTTCGGGGTAGAGCCAGGCTGGTTCGTCGATGTCGCGCACGTCAAACTTTGAGAGGGAGAGTGGTTCGACGGCAGGCCCTTTATGGAAGTGCATATTCTTTATGCCGAGTTCGATGCATTTCTCATAGAGCGGGAAGACCATGGGATCGTTGGCACTCCACCCTCGTGACGGGCCGCGCCACTCGGCGGTGTACCACTTGAACCCAAGCACGCCGCAATCTTTGACCTGCCGCTCAACTTCTTGGACAGCATTAGGCATACGAGGGTCAACGCCACCTAGAGAAATAATGCGCTCGGGGGCCCGCGCACGCAAAGTCATGTTTTTGTCAGCGGAACAAAAGCCCGTGTGGTAAAAATCCATCAGGACCTGGGTGGAGAGAATGGTCATATCGGCGTCGCCCTTGATAAACATCTCTTCCAGATACCAGTCAGGGTCAACCTTGCGGAACTGTTTTTCGTAGTCCATCGTCCATTTCGCGACACCGGCTGGGTTCCAGCCTTTGTGGAAGGCGTAGAAGGTTTCGATGAAGGCCTCGCCAAAGCGGTTCTTACAATTTTCCTTGCTGGCATCCCAAAATCCGGTGTGTGCATCGAATACAAATGATCCGTTCTTCATTGATCGATCCTTTCACTTGGTCAGCACAAAGTATCAGCTACTTTGCCTTTTGCAGGAAACATCAGCGTCATGCTCATGGAAGGGAGATGCGCTGACAACAACGTTGCACAGTAGGTCTCAGCGTTGAGCAAATAGCAGTTTTGGGACACACTACGAGCAAACACTACATGAAGGAACGACGCAAGCAGCATGCCCGCAGTGTGGGGCAAGAGAACCTCCTTTCCGCATTAGACTCTTAACATCGGTGTACAGGAGGAAATGATGCAATATCTCTCTTTTACCAAAAATGTATAGCAGCATGACCATCAAAGTCAAGAGGACAATCTCTATTCTACGCGAATCGTGATTTTAATGAGCAATCAGCATGCATGCCTCAATACAAAGGCGTATTAGCTGGGCCAAGCCATCTCCAATGGGCGGCACATAGAGAAACTCCTCCAGTGTGTGCGCCCGTTCTATTTTGGTGATGCCAATACATACCGCTGGAATGTTGAGGCTGATCGGAATGTTGGCATCGGTGCTGCCAGCTCCATACTTTGGCTCCATCCCAAGCCAGTTGATCGCTACATCTGCCAGTTGTACCAAAGGATCTGAGCGGCTGCGTTCGCCTGCCGGACGTGTACCCAGTACCTCAATCTCTGTTTGCAGACCGGAGCCAGCACGCTGCTCAACGATCTTCCTCATCTTATCAGCGATCTGCTCAAGAGCGGTGATATCCGTTGAGCGGAGATCAAGCAGAGCTGTGGCATATGGCGCAATCGTGTTGACACTGGTACCACCCTCGATAACGCCAATATTGAAGGTCGTCTTCGGCTGCTGTGGAGCTTCAAGATCAGCAATGGCTGCAATAATGCGGCCCAGCCCATGAATCGCGCTAGGCGTTCCGAACGCTCCATATGAATGACCGCCTGGGCCACGTACCGTGATGCGCCAGCGTTTGGAACCCACGGCGACATGTGTGATCTTGCCGAGATCGCCATCAATGGCGATGACCGCTCCTAACTGCTCACGGTAACGCTCGACAGCAGTGCGTGCACCCAGGAGATTGCCCAGACCTTCCTCGCCCACGTCGGCAACCGCCACAATATCAACCTCGGTCTCTCTCCCTAACACATCGAGTATGTCCAATGCACTGAGCATGGCAGCAACATTCACACTGTTGTCACCAATACCGGGGCCACGCAAGATATCCCCCTGGCGTTTGACGGAGATAGGTGTTGTTTGTGGAAATACTGTGTCTGTATGAGCCAGCAGCATCAACACCGGCCTGTCCTCATGCTTGCCACGCCGGATGTAGACATTCCCGACAGCATCAATTTCTGGCGTATAGCCACGTTCCCGCCATAGCGAAGCCACCAACTGTGCCCGTTTCCACTCATTTCCCGTAGGTGCCGGAACCTCGCAGATACGCTGAGCAAGTTGAGCGACCGCTTCAGTGCGTTTCGTGGCGGCTGTGTATAATCGATCCAATTCAGATGGAGGTATCATAGATTGCTTTCCTTTCTCTTACCCCATCGCGGTCCCCACGGATGACCGCCAGGTTCACCCAATAGGCATCCACCTAACGAAACGGTTGGGTATCGCGTAGGGGCGGGGGCGGTGTGGAAGTGGGGGGAGGGCCCTCGTGGCCGCCCGCTCTGACCAAAGATCTGCTCACCATCCTGGCCCACACCACCCCTACGCGCTTCCCTGGCCGATCTCCTCTTTCACCCGCCTCTTAGATGCCTATTGGATGACCGCAAGGGTCATCCCTACTATAGACGGCCCTGCTCGCTCGCAGAGGCATCCCTCCCAGGACGAGCGAAGCGACGTCCAACCCGCGTATAGTAGGGATGACCCTTGCGGTCATCCTGCCCTCAAACAGCTCCTCTCCCAGGACGAGCGAAGCGACGTCCAACCCGCGTATAGTAGGGATGACCCTTGCGGTCAGCCTGCGGGGGAGTGCGGTCATCCTGCGGGGGAGTGGCGTTCATCCTGCGGGGGAGTGCG
>WNGD01000923.1_pt1 | contig 32117 bp, 27 predicted proteins | sample 5400671 | NCBI WGS metagenome assembly WNGD01 (sample SAMN13153369, study PRJNA577476) | soil metagenome | isolation source: 40 cm soil or saprolite under grassland replicate 2 | place: USA:California | collected 2016-06-15
GTTCAAAAGTCGCTGAGTGTTCGCACTCACATTTGCCCCTCCTGTGGGTTTGTGGCAGACCGTGATGTCAACGCGGCTAAAAACATTTTGTTCAAGGCGGGGGCACCGCCTTCAGGAGCCAACGTCCACCAGTAGGTGATGCGTTTCCTGAGAAGCCCTCGGCGCACGCCGCCGCGGGGAGTTGTCACTTTTATTCTCTACGATTTAGAGGACGAAGGGTTGCAATAAAGAGGTTTCTGCTGATCAATCAGCAATATTTTTCTCAAACACAACTTTTGTTGGGATTACCCTGACCAGTAGCTCGCCTGGGACACCGTTGCGTTTGCCATAGGTTTGGGCTTCAGAGACAGCCCCGCGCTGATCGTAGCGAACGACGTTGATAGCTCTTTCACGGCTGGAGCAGGAACGGAAACTCCGCTGCCTGGACCCGTGCGTACATGGTACGTATATCTCGGTAATCGTCGTCAGTGACGAGCACAAACCGCTCAATCAAACCCGCATGCAATCCACGGGCGGCATCAGGGTCCTGATGCATCGTCATGAACACTTCTTGTATGCGGCATTTCAGGTCGGTGTTCAGGCTTTTGGAGACAACCACAGGCGGGATACTAGATGGGCCGAGCATATCGATGATGCGCAGTTTGGTGGCAACCTCGGCATGCTGTGAGAGGAAGACATCGAGCATATGCGAATCGATTGCTGCGGCATCCGCCTGCCCTGCTAGCACCAACTGTACTGAGCGTTGGTGAGAACCGGTCTCCACCGTCTTACCGAAGTAGTGTGGGGATTTGCCTCGCTCAAGCAGGCTGTAGCAAACCAGGTTGCAACCAGAATGGGATGTTCTCTGGTTATATGCCCAGACACAGCCCTCTAAATCATCGAATGATGTATGTCGGCTCTCGCTGCGAACGATGACATCGGAAAAGTAAAGAGGTTTCTGCCGATAGCGCTCCCCTTGCAAGACAGGTGCTGCTAGCAGTTCGATGGGACAGGTGGGTGAGTCCGCCAGGTGGACATACGGTAACCCGCAGATGAAGCCTATATCCACCCGGCCTGCCACAAATTCCTCAAAGGATTGTCCGACAGTCAGTGTCGTGGGGAGGCCCACTCTTTCCCCAACGAAGAGTGCGATCTGCTCGTACATTGGGTAGAGGTTGGGCGCGAGGAACGTGGCAAAGCGAATTGTTGATGTGCTGTGCATAGGTGCCTGTCCTCAGCTTTTCCAGTCAGTGAGGAAGCTTTTGTCCTTCTCATCGACATGCGAGCCCAACATGGGATGGAGCTCCATGCTGGGTGAGTATTTGCTCGCGGGGACAGTTCTCCCCAGAGCTTCCGCCATGGCCCGTACGTAGTGAGGCGCTCCTCCGCAGCAAATGCCAATGTAGTTGACCCCAAGTGCCTGCGCCTTGGAGGCAAATTCCGCCATTTCCAACCTGCTACAGAGGAATGGCTCGAGTGCGAGCGGGAATGCCTGTTGACCGTTGCTTGTGCGTAAAGACTCGAACGTGGGGGTGCGTGTGCTCGTCTTGTAGGGTACTGGCTGTGCGGCGACATAACCAGTGACGGCGGAGCGAATTTTTTCAATGAGGGGTAACATAGTCGCTGGGCCGCGGTCGCAGTTCAATCCGACAATATCTGCACCATGGTCTGCCAGTATCTTACAAGCTTCAGCGTAGTCGTAGCCATCGCGCGTCGAGTCTAGCTGAACGGTTGCTAATGTGACCATTGCGGGTAAGTTGAGTTGCTTAATGACCTCCAACCCGATCAGCGCTTCCCCTAAGTAGTCGTTTGTTTCAGCTATGACGAAGTCGATTCCTTCTTCAACCGCCCATGCCAGTTGTTCCTCGTACATGGCACGTACGATGCGAGACGTCGCTTGTGCATTGTGGGGATCATAAGCCCAGGTGTTGCAGATGTTGCCCGCAACGAGCGCATTTCCTTCGCGGGCAACCTCGTTCGCTAGCCTGACCGCCTGACGGTTCATGCGTTCCAGGTCATTTTCTCTACCGACATCTTTCAATTTTTCGCGATGAGCGTAGTAGGTGAGAGCAACCATCACTTCGCTTCCTGCTCGCAAGAACTCCCGGTGCAGTTCTTTGACTGCCTCTGGAAAATCCAGGACGACTTCTGGAACGTAAGGCCCAGCTTTGATGTAGCCTCTGCGTTCGAGTTCAAACACGTAGCCTTCTGCCCCCAGAACCACACCGTTTTTCAGCCTTTCCAGGATGCCCCTGGTCGTTGGATTGCTCATTGTTTGTACTCCTTGACTTACGACGCATCAGCCACAAACCGTTGTGGCGAGAAACAGCCGATATCGTAGACCGTTCCCTCCTGTAGAGCCAGTTGCATCAGCGTCTGACCGACCCATGGCGCATATTTATACCCCGTGCCCCGCCACCCTACACCAACAAAGACATTGGAAAATTCGGGCAGGTTGCCCAGGATAAACGTATCGTCCGTGACCATGTCATAGAAACATTGATCGACCTCTGTTACATCTATCGCTTCTACATCTCGTAAAGAGGGCAGACACTCGTTCACAAAACTGTGAACATCGCGGATGCGTGTATGCCGTGTCTTCACGTCTGGAGGGTGATACAAGCCGATCTTCACGCCAGGAGTCTTGCCCGCATAGATCGGGTGTCCGTAAATACCTACGTCCAGGTAGGCAAAAACGGGCAAAGCGTCCGCGGTAAACATCGCTCGTTGTTCCGTGGGAGGAATGAAGTACTTGCATTGACTGGGCCGGTCAGGTGTGAGAGGAAACTGCATACTGCACCCGTCGATGCACCTGAGCACATCGTTTGTTCCCAGCCCCGCCGTGACGACGAGGGATTTTGTAATCAACTCACCGGTGCTGGTTACTACACAGAGCGTGTCCGCCCGCCGCACGATAGAAACAACTTCCACTTCTTCCCTTATTGTCACTTGACGTCGCTGTAGGACCTCTAAAAGCGTCTGCATCACGGCCGGGAGATAGAGAAAACCGGCCTCTACATCCAGGCGTGCCAGATCGACATCAAATTGCGGGAACCGCGGCTGTAGGGTATCGCGTGTGAACGCTTCTGTTTTTAGATGCAAACGGGTAAGGGTGGAGTGACTTTGCGCCGCATAGGTCGCGGAAAGGTCAGGCGTCACGCTCTCTTTGGCAATGTTCAAGCACCCACACTCAATAATCAGGGGTTCGCTGGCTTTGTGCTGTAACTGCAGCCAGAATCTGCGTGCTTCGTAGGCAAGCCTAGCATACAACGGGTCGAGATAGTCGTTTCGGATCGACCTGGTGTAGCCAAATGAGGCGGTCTTTTTATTGCCGATGCTCGATTTCTCGAGAAGAGTGATGTTGCTGGTGAGACAGGAAGCGGCGTAAGCGGTGCAGAGTCCCATGATCCCGCCTCCGATGATGACCAGCTCCTGTATTTGCTTCTTCATGTCTCAAGTCTCCTGGTAGGTTATTTCCCGAATAGCTGGCCTGCGCTCTGCCCCCTGGTACGTGTAGTACCTCGTTTTCCTCAAGAGCATTTCGTTTCCCGCCAGTCCTCGAGGCATCACTCCATTGTGCAGCCGTATCCATTCATAGCAGCTCGGTGCTACTTGATAGGCGGCATACTGATGCGTCTCGGCATTTTTGAGGTGTATTTTCACCTCGGGATCATTGAACAAGACGAGATTACACCAATTCCCGTCGTGTAATTCCAGTGAAGAGTAGCTCAGAAGGCCGGGGGCGCCCACAAGCTCTGCAACAAGTTTTTTGTCCACAATGCGCAGATCGGCGGCAACTGACGGCTTAATAGGCCGTAGTTTTCCGCTGATAAAACCTACAAAGGCAAGTTCGTTGTTCAGCAACAACTCCTCGGGATTGTAAATGGCCATACGGTGTGTGCGCCTGTGGCGCTCATCTAAATAATAGAGCAAAGGTCGTGCGGTACTTGTTGCAAGATCAAGCGAACGAAGTGCTACAGAGACCCGCCGTGCCATGTAGCGAAGTATCACGAGGTCTAACTTCCCCTTTCTCACGCCGGGAAGTGTACCCTCAGCAAGCGCTTGGCGGTTGTTCAACGGAATATCTTTGTTCATGCGTTCCTCTATCATAGATTAAATAGATATAACTCCATGAATATTCATGCGGGTTACACGGCAATCTGCTATGTGGAAGTTATGAAGATGGACAGAAAGAAGACGACCGAATCAGTTAGGGAGGATGATGCCGGGTGCGTGCGTAGAAGAACAGAAAAGGGGACGAGAAGATCGTAGGATCCCTGTGAAGAAAGCCAGGCTATTTGGTAAGAGTGACAATACATTCCGCTTCATGGGGGACATGCTCTCCAAATATACTAATGATGCCCCAAGATATATATATTGGAAGGTTTCTAAAAGGGAAACATCATATAGAGGATTATAGGCTAGAGGTTATGTTTTGTCAATTGCGTGCGTTTCGCAATGATCTTGCTATGTTCTCCTTCCTCTTGGATGATCTCTTTCTCCGTCTCCAGACTCATTCAGAACGGGAAGTCAACGCCATGTCCAGCAAGCCATCAGCTTGCCCCCGTTTTGCAATGGTCTCCTGATCAATCAGCAATATTTTTCTCAAACACAACTTTTGTTGGGGTTACCCTGACCAGTAGCTCGCCTGGGACACCGTTGCGTTTGCCATAGGTTTCTGCCAAAGCTTCACCCATATATCTCCCACCAATGCGCGTGGCCCAGTGAAGGAGTGGATCTATGTCTTTACTCAAAGTAGCTGTCCCCTCAACCATGATGTAGGCGTATGGTGGTGTCTCGTCGTCCACACAGAGACAGATACGTGGATCGCGCCGTATATTTGCAGCCTTCACTGCATGTTCCCCTGTCGTGAAGACAATGGTATCGCCATCCAGAGTAAACCAGATAGGAACGACGTGCGGTCGTCCATCCTTGCGCACGGTTGCCAGTTTGCCCGTGCGTGTCTCGTACAGCAGAAAGCCACGCTGTTCATCGGTAAATGTCGCCATGTATAACCTCCTTTTTAGCTCTAGTTTACCACATAGCTTGATGACACCTTCAAGGATCTACGACCGGAGGAAAGAAGAACGACGCAATATTGGGATCACCATTGCAAGGGCAGAGAAAGTACAAGATCATCCTATGCCCTCCGGGATAATTAATAATTCTTACACCCTCTCACCTTCCGTCGCTACCGTTCCGGCGTCTCCATCGACCGTGATACGCTGGCTGCTATGAAGACGCGCCGTGGCGACACCCGTGCCGAGCACCGCAGGAATGTGATACTCGCGGGCCACGATGGAACTATGACTAAGCGGCCCGCCCACATCGGTGACCACCCCTGCGGCCAACGCAAAGAGGGGCGTCCAGGCCGGGGTCGTGATCCTTGCCACCAGGATCTCACCCCGCTGCATCTGGCCGAACTCAAGAGGGCCAGCAATCACTCGCGCTAGACCGGTCACACGACCAGGGCTGGCAGCGACTCCTCTGATCACCTCGCCTGCTGGCTGGTCGCTCCGCGCCGGTATCCGAGCCCTCCATTGAATTCCCAGAACGCGAGCCCCACCTTTGAGTGGTAGGGCGACTGGCGGCGTAAGGGCGCGTTCGCTCTCCCAGGTGGCACGCCGCTTGGCCACGATGGCATGCTGGTCCGCGAGCGGGTGGTCTGCGTCAAGTGCTGCTGCGAGAGCCTGCACCTCATCTTGTGTCAGCCAGAACACCTCATCTGGAGTGTCGATCACCCTCACCTTGACCAGGCGTCGCCCGATCTCGCGCAGCATGCGGCGCAAGACCGGCCAGCCCAGGCCCACATCCGCCAACGCGTCCTCGCGCAACGGGGCGAAGCGTTGAGCTGGTTGCACTAGACGCTGGAACCAGGAGCGACGGAGCCCGTGCAGCCGCGTGAGCATCTTCTGCACCGCTTGCTCGCGTGCCGCTGCGGTCTGCGCCTGGCGTGTAGAGGGATCGGGTGCCTCCCCGCTCAGGAAGAACTTGAGCGGGGAGAGCAGTGAACTCGGGTCATCAGCAGGCACGGCTTTGGCGAAGTCGAGGTCGTAGATCATGTGGCCGAAGCGGGTGAGGTGCGCCGCGAAACGGTGCTGAAAGGCAGCCCACACACCAGCGTCTCCTCCCACCACTTGCCCGGAGCGATACGCAACCGCAAACTCGTTACCCGACATGCCCATCAATACATCGACCAGCCCGGCCTGTCCCCGTGTCCACTGCGCCAGATCGTAGAGCGATTGCTCGGCGCGGATCGGCGCACTATCGTAGCCCAGCAAAAAGGTCAGGGCAGAGGGGTCACTGCGCCGCTTGATCAGCCTGGTATACACGAGGGTGAAGAGTGCCTCACTCAGGTAGGCCGCTGGCAGGATGCCGCCTTGGATCGTCAGGCAGTACTGGGCAGCTGCCACGAGCAGTTCACGTACTCCCTCCAGCAAGTGTGTAGCTGGAGTCGCCTCGACGTCGGTCGCTTTCCAGTGCTGGACGCTCGCTAGGTAGGCAGGATGGGCTTCCTGTTCCCAGCGGGTCCGTGCACTCCGCAATGTACGCACGATAAACGAGGGATAGCCTGGGAGCCAGAGCAGCATCTTGGCCGTCCGTGTGAACGTGAGGTCCAGGTAGGCATACCCGCGAATGGTGATCAAGAAATCGCCGGACAGCAACCCGCTCACAGCTGGTCCCATCTGCTCGGCCAGTGTTCTGCCGACAGCGTTCCAGACGGACAATCCCAGAGTGGCGAAAAGTGGCGAGAGCGGGTCCGGCAGCAGTTCGATCACGCCGACCCGCAGGTAGGGACCCTTCGGTTTGGGAGGAGTCCAGTCCCCTTCGGGTGCTGTGCGCGGGCGGCTTCCCACGGCACGCAGCGTCGTAATCGGGCGTGCCTGGACTACGAAGAACTGGCCGCCTTGGATGGCCCACTCGATATCCATGGGCTGCCCATAGAGCTGCTCGATCTGCACCCCGAGACGAGATAGTTCAGCCGCTTGCGCGGAGTTGAGCACTGCCTGCGTGCGGCTTTCAGCTGGCACCGCTTCCTCGTGCGTGCCGGGAGCCGTGCATACGGTCATCACGTCCTTGGAAGCCACCTCCTGTTCAATCATCTTCCCGCTGGCCTTGTCAACCACGACGGTATCGGGAGTGACCTGCCCACCAACAATGGCCTCACCCAGTCCCCAGGCAGCGTTGATCATCACTTGGTCGCGAGCCCCTGTCAGCGGATTCGCAGTGAAGAGGATGCCTGCTGCATCGGCGGGTACCAGTTCCTGGACCACCACCGCCAGGCTCACATCCTCTTGCGCGATGTTATGACGTGCGCGGTAGCCAATTGCCCATGCGGTCCAGAGCGAAGCCCAGCAGCGTTTGACCGCTGAGAGCACCATCGTTTCGCCCCGGATGTTGAGGTAGGTCTCCTGCTGACCGGCAAACGACAGGCCGGGAAGGTCCTCGGCAGTGGCAGAAGAACGCACCGCGACGGCCTGCCCGCCCCCGCCAAGCTCAGCATACGCCTGGCAAATCGCCTCGACGATCTCATGGGGGATCACACCATCGGCGAAGAGCTTTCCAATCTGCTGTGAGGCATTTTCCAGCGTAGAAGGATCATCGGCGCTGGCAGCCGACAGAGCCGCCAGGATTGCCTCTTGTAACTCATTGGCGGCCACAAAGCGCCGATAGGCAGCAGTCGTCACATGAAACCCAGCAGGGACAGGCAGACCAGCCCGCGCCATGCGTGCGAGCGATGCCCCTTTCCCTCCCACCTGCAACAAGCGGGCGGAGACGTCAGAGAGTGGCAACGTGAATGCGAGTATCTCTTGCATGGTATTTCACCCTTCTGCATGGGAGATGGATGCGCCTGACGAAAGGACTGTTCTTGTCTACAAAAGAAGGGAACTGTTCAGATACCCAGTAATGATACTCTATTCTGTGGTGATGCTAACTGCAGCAATGAAGACAACAAGAACATCAAGAGCACCAGACGCTTCGTCTTCGTGCTCTCTCTTTGAAGAGGAGGCCCTCTCACCATATAATGCCTCTCATTCTTCATTCGTTGTCGCGATTGGTTGTCTCACTTTCTTCAGTTAGATAATCTTCGTCATGCTTGTCTGCCTGCTCCTACATTTCGGCTTGATCTCGAAACTGCATCTCAATTTGAAGATCGTTTAGAAGCTTGAGAGCTTCTTGAGAGAGGCTGTCATATTTGACACTGAAGACTTTAACTGGCTGGTATCTCTCTTCAGAGGGCGCTTCGTATTCCTCCTGCAAAGCAGGCATAGCGGCTTTCAGAGCGCCGATGTACTGCCAATCACGACGGTCGAGGCGTATCTCCAGGTAGCGCACCGTCGGCGGCTTAGCGGCTTCCTCCTGCGAAGCCGAGAGCCAGTCTGGCATCTCCTGCTTTGCCTCAGGATGTATCGAAGTGAAGAGTTCATCACGTCGATCATAGAGCCATCGCAGAAGCCCATAGGCTTGTTCTGGCGTCAGCCACACGGTCTGGCCAGCGTTGGTGATAGTATAGCCATCTGGAGTCTTTTCAAAGTGTGCCATGTGCTTACTCGCTTTCTTCTAACTGAAAAGGCTCAAGCGAAAACTTGGCGATCCAGAGATTCCATTGTTTGTGTAGGTACCGCTATACGATGATTTTAATACCTCTGTATCTCCCTCACTGCCTTAGCCAACCATGGTGGGGACGGCTTCCTCGGCCCCTGCGGCAACTCTTTCAGTGCTGGCGCGTCCACCTCGCAACTCGATCTCTTTCAGGAAGACGAGGGCCACCAGACCGAGTACCATGATGCTCGTACTCAAAAGAAAGACATCATGGAGACCCTGTACCAGACCTGCTTTCATTGCCACAATCACCTGGTTGAGGAGCGTCAGGCCTTGCGGGCCCTGCGCAACAAACGCCTTGCGCACTTGTGCCAGCGCATCTGGCGAGAGCAACACCTGGGGATTACTGAAGGCATCTAGAATCTTTGCTGGCAGAGCCTGCTTCACGTTCGCCGGTAGTGCGTCTTGAAATCCAGGCAAGTATGCCGAATTCATAAGAGACCCCATGGCAGCTAGAGCAATGGTTCCACCAATGGAGCGGAAGAAGGTCAGCGTCGCGGTCGCTTGACCGATCTTTGTCGGCAGCGCATTCTGGACAATCAATGAATACAGTGCCATACCGGTTCCCATACCAAAGCCCATGACCAGCATGGTGATCAAGACATCATTGTTGGTCGATTGCAGACCAAGGCGCAGCAAGAGCAAAGAACCACCAATACTGATGACCATGCCGGTAATAGCCACCCACTTGTACCTCCCCAGGCGTGAGACCAACTGTCCGGCGAGAATACTTCCGAACACTGATGTGAGCGTGAGTGGCGTGAGGATGAGGCCACTATTGCTGATGGAGGTTCCTATCACTCCCTGGATAAAAAGCGGGATGAAGAAGATACTGCCGAATAAGGCCATCCCAAAGACGGCCGTCACAATGGTCGAGACCGTAAAAATGCTGTTCTTGAACAGGCTTGGCTCGATAATCGGTTGCCCCTTGCGGCGCTCGAGCCATGCCTCATAGAGAACAAAGGCCGCCAATGTTACCACGGCAAACACGAAAATGCCGATGATTTGCGGTGAGAGCCAGGCATATTGTGTACCTGCCCAGGTAAACCCCAGTAAGAGCGGCACCGATCCAAGAATGAGCAAGGCCGCACCGACGTAGTCAATTGAGACCTCTGTGGCCCCTTTACGGAGCGGGGGCATGAGGAAGATCAACACCAGCAGTGCCACAATACCGATTGGCAAGTTCACATAAAATATCCAACGCCAGGATGCGTACTCTGTGAGCCAACCGCCAACGACCGGCCCGATGATCGATGATATGCCAAATACGGCTCCCGTGACCCCCTGCCATTTGCCACGTTCACGTGGGGTGAACAGGTCCCCTACTACTGCGATGGCAATGGGTAAGAGTGCTCCGGCTCCCAGCCCCTGAAAGGCGCGAAACGCAATCAACATGTTCATCGATTGCGATGCCCCCGACAGCGCGGACCCCACGAGAAATAGCGACACCCCGATGATGAAGATCACTTTGCGTCCAAACAGATCGGAGAGCTTGCCATAGATAGGCACCATAACTGTCGAGGTCAGCATATAGGCGGTCGTGACCCAGGTATAGCGATCAAAGCCCTGCAAGTCGGCGATGATGCGCGGCATAGCTGTTGACACGATGGTCTGATCCAGCGAGGCTAAGAGCATAACCAGCAAGACGCCGATCATGGTCAAGAGGGTTTCACGTTGTGAATAACGTGGCTGCTCTCTGCTTACAACATGCGCTTGAGACGAAGTGGTTTCCATACATAATCTCCCTCAGTAGCACTCTCTGGAAAATAGGTACGCAAGCTAAATGAGCCACATATGACCGTTGACAAAATAACTTTGTTGTTCCATATCATTATTAGATATAGCACATTCACACAAGTGTAACAATCTCATGTATAATTCAACCTTGCTAAATTCCGTAGGAACGCTACAATAGAAGGAGGGTGTGTCCATGAATATAGATGAGTAAAAGTTCACAGCTTCGCCCGAGCAATGGATAGACTAGGCATTGCTGACAAAGCACATCTCCGTTGAGGAGTGATACCAGAGATGCAGGAGGGATAGAGCATGGATGAGGATCGCAGCACCATCGACAAAATGTGTGCCGTTACTATCTCACGCGAATATGGAAGCGGCGGTGGTGAGATCGCCGCACGCTTAGCCAAACGCCTACAATGGCAATTGATTGACCATGAAGTGGTCGTACGAGTGGCGCAGAAACTGCAGGTCAGCGAGGAGGAAGCAGAGGATCATGATGAGCGTGTTGAAAGTCTGGCCTCACGGATTTTCAAGAGCCTGCAAGTGATTCAGCCAACCATGCCTGTAGCCGTAGAAATTCCGCTTTCGATTGATTCACGAGCCTTTCATGTAGCACGTTCCCAGGTCATTGAAGGAGCCGTTGCCTCGGGACATGTGGTGATCGTCGGTCGTGGTGCTCAGGCTCACCTGGCGCAGAGGCGTGACGTCCTTCATGTGCGCGTAATTGCACCGCTTGAGGCACGTATCGCCTATGTCATGAGACGCGAGGGCCTGGACCGGGCTGCAGCTCAGGCGCGTATCGTGAAGAAGGATCAGGAGCATGTGCGCTATCTGGAGAGGTTTTACCATCTACGTTCGAGCGATCCGCACCTGTATGACTTTGTCCTGAATACTGCCATCCTTGATCTGGATAGTGCCGTCGATGTAATCTCCATCATACTGGAACGTAAAGCCAGGCGTCTCTCGGTACCAGCGCAGGAACTGGGACCAGCGGTAGGATTGTCTCGTTATCCTAGTCAGCCCGAAGATTTCCGCCCTCCACAGAAATAGGGAGATCTACGATCTTGGAACCTACACATCAAAAATGGGGAGGCAACAGGGGGCACGCAAAAACTCGGCGCACGCCCTAGATGGCGTGCGCCCTTGTGCGTGTCAGCTCTGTCAATCCAAAGACACAGATGACCGCCGTACAGATATTCATAAGCATATATGCTCCAACTTGGGTGACAAAGAAGCTTGAGAATCCTGATCTGAAAAGCAAGATATCTGGGATGAATGAAAGCAATAGTGTAACTGCGGCAATACTGTTATACCATTTGAGCAGATGAGGTGTTAGCCATCCTATCAGCGCAAAGACGAGGATAGCCCCTAAGGCCCCAAAGGCGGTGAGGAAAATGATGCTATCAAGCTCCAACTTCATCCTTGGGTAGAGAATGAGGACTGTTCTGCTTATGAAGTAGTTGACCACTATGGATGCTATGATGATGGGTCCGCCGAGCCACCAGAGTCGGCTCAGGTCAATCTGTTCTTTCCTGCGAGAAAGGGCTTTTTTTGGCATTATATTCCTCCTACATTATCTTCTTTCTTTTTCCTATCGGCTCGGAGGCTTCTTTCAAACACTCTCATCATGGCACTAGACAAGATGTGTACGGTGATCAGGCAACTGATTAAACGTTTGAAGTGATCAAAGGAGAGGACAAGAATATTTTCACCTGTTCTAGTTGGAGCATGAAAAGAGAGGGCTTGCCTTTACTCGCACTTCTTAACCCTTAGAATGAGCGGTAAGTACATAGCCTATGCCGGGCTTAGTGAGGATATAGTGAGGGTGAGAAGGGTCCGCTTCCAGCTTTTGGCGCAGTCGGTTGACATTGACTTGGAGGATATGGTTCTCGCCAGCATACTCCTCTCCCCACACATGGGTGAGCAGCATATCATGGGTCACCACTCGTCCGACATTTTGCGCTAGATAGGCGAGGATGCGGTACTCAATGGGAGTGAGCGTGATTTCTCGACCAGCCACGCTCACCAGGCGCTGGGTATAGTCAATCGTCAATTCTCCAAGATTCGTAATTGCACTCATGCCACTCGTGTATCCATTTGAAGCAAACTGCGTCCGTCGAAGCACGGCCCGCACTCGTGCTAACAGCTCGTCCACACTAAACGGCTTGATCAGATAATCGTCCGCACCCAGATCCAGCCCACGCACCTTGTCCTGATCCTGACCGCGTGCCGTGACCATGATGATCGGCATCGCCGAAAATTCCCGTATACGCTGACAGACCGTAAAACCATCCATCTTGGGCATCATCACATCAAGCAAGACCAGATCAGGAACCTGTGCCTCAACTTGTTCGAGAGCTTCTTGCCCATCACTGGCAGTCAGCACGTCATAACCCTCCAACTCGAGATTGCGTGCAATCAGCTTGAGTAGTTGCGGATCATCGTCCGCCGTCAAAATGGTTATTCTTTTTGCACACATGGCGGTTTCTCCTTTCACTCGACACCGCCTAACGTCCATCCATACATCGGCAATCTGCAAGGTGTCTCAAGGTTGCAGTGACTTCAGGCATGGCATCAGTAGGCCCATTCATATGCTGTGCTTCCATCTCATTCCTCATGTGTTTTTTTCCGTGGGATACCCACGAGCACACTCTTCGATGTCTTCTTGTGCTCTAGTATAGAGGACAAGACTCACAGCACAAACACAAATCGCCTCTTACTATCACATACCCATCACAATAAATAGCATTGTGTCTGGATACATCGCTAGCTTTGGAAGCGACGATGGAGAGAGTCTGACCGAGTCACGAGGTTCTGATACAGGCACACTCTTCTCTTCTCACAGCACGATCACAGGCAACCAAGCCTATCTCACAGGTGACTCACAAGTAATAAGCTGTTGCGTGTGGGGCTTGGCAGCGATCAGGGGAGTGTGTTAGGTGTACCCTGATAGCCAAAAGTCAGTAGTTCTGAAACAATCAGAAGTAGGAGGAAATGTGGGAGAGCTCCTCTAGCTCCTGCAGCCATAAAGCATGGCTGGCATCACTGGGCATGCGCCAATCTCCGCGAGGTGAGAGGGCCACCGAGCCGACTTTGGGGCCATCAGGCATGGCGGACCGTTTGAACTGATGCGCAAAAAAGCGGCGATAAAACATGCGCAGCCAGTGGAGAATCTCTTCAGGCGTATATTGGGTTGTGAACGCCTGACAGGCCAGCCAAAACACCTTACGCGGGGAAAAGGCGTGGCGCACGATATAGAACAGGAAAAAATCATGCAAGAGATATGGGCCGATAGAGACTTCCGTTTCCTGCTGTATGGCTTCGTTCTCTCCCAAGGGCAGCAATTCGGGGGTAATGGGAGTCGCACTAATATCATGGAGGACTTCGGAGATTTCACCGGTGAACAGACTCTCTGCGCACCACTCGATAAGATAGCGCACAAGCGTCTTGGGCACGCCAGCGTTCACGTGGTACATGGACATCTGGTCTCCATTGTAGGTACACCAGCCCAGGGCCAGTTCAGAAAGATCGCCCGTGCCAACCACCAGAGCGTTCATCTGATTAGCCATGTCCATTAAAATCTGTGTTCGTTCTCGTGCTTGCGCATTCTCATAGGTTATATCATGGACATTAGGGCCATGTTTGATATCCTGGAAGTGTTGCTGTACAGCAGCTTGAATAGAGATGTGTCGCAGTGTGACGCCGAGCAATTGTGCCAGCCGTTCCGCATTGGTACGAGTGCGTGTGGTGGTTCCAAAACCGGGCATAGTTATCGCCACGATGCCTTCCCGCTTGAGGGCCAGGGTATCAAAGGCCTGAAGTGTCACTAAGAGAGCCAGTGTTGAGTCCAGCCCACCGGAAAGTCCCAGCGTAATGTGCGTCAGTCCGGTATGTTTGAGCCGCTTGGCTAACCCTGTTGACTGAATGTGAAAAATCTCCCGGCAATGTTTCGCCCGTTGGGTAGGGTCAGCGGGCACAAAAGGCCTCGGTGAAAGATCAGGACGGATCAGTACCCTTTGCGAGGAAGAGAGTTGTATTTTGGATTCGGGCAAGCTGAAATGAATAGTTCGGTAAGCTTGAGAGGGCATGGCCGATGAGAAACTACTGTTCTTTATGCGCTCATGGATCAGGCGTTGCACATCAACATCTGCTACGGCTATCTCTGTAGAGAACTGAAAACGCTCGGTTTCAGCCAGGATGGTTCCATTCTCGGCGATCAGCGAGTGTCCACCCCATACGACATCGGTGGTCGACTCATCGGGCCCCGCTCCCGCGTAGAGGTAGGCCGCTAAGCAGCGTGCTGCTTGTTGCTGGACTAATGCTCGCCGGTAGTCTGACTTGCTGAGTACCTCATCGCTGGCCGAGGGATTCACAAGGACGGTGGCACCAGCTATGGCCATATTGCCGCTTGGTGGCTGCACCGCCCAGAGATCCTCACAGATTTCGATCCCTATAACACACCCAGGCAAATTCTTCGCCTGGAAAAGAAGATCGGCACCAAAGGGAATAGCCTGGTCAGCAAGCTGGATGCTCTTTACCGTGCATTCTCTCGATGAGCTAAACCAGCGCTCTTCATAATATTCATTGGTCGTGGGGAGGTATGTCTTGGGTACAATGCCGAGTACCATATGATCACTGATGAAGGCTGCGCAATTGTAGAGTTTTCCACCGGCTTCTAGAGGTAAGCCAACAACTGCCGCAATCTGATGTTGTCCTGCGGCCTGAGCAATTGACCGGAGTGCTGAACGAGCCTGTTCGCGCAAAAGCGCTTGGTAAAACAAATCAGCGCAGGAATAGCCGGTGATGCACAGTTCGGGAAACAAGGCTAACTGGCAGCCACGATCGGCCGCCTGCTCCAAGGCTTCAATGATCCTCTGTGCATTGTAGGTGACATCAGCCACACGTAATGCCGGAGCTACAACGGCCACTCGAAGAAAACCTGCTGAAAAAAGAGAGAACATATCCTTACTCACCGCTGCTTTTCCTTTCTCACGAGATATTTCGTTCATAGAAGCCAGTCACGGTCCACAGGGATTCTCATTTGAAGCCTCTAAAGTAAAGGGCAGTAATTTGGTACATGGGCATCATATGCGATGGAAGCAGATCGGGTCAAGTCCTCGGGGTGTGAATGGTGCGTGTCACTTTTTTTCGGTAAGCCGCCTCCCTACCTCAATGATGGCCGCCCCACCCCCATGACGCCCACCCCATCCCCATGACGCCCCTTGCGGGCGTCATGGGGATGGGGTGGGCGTCATGGGGGTGGGGAGTCGGCTGCAAAAATCCTACGCGCACTCGGGGTGCGAATGGTGCGCATGTGATTGTTGCAAATGAGGCTAGCAGGGCGACCACGAGGATTGCCCCTGCGTTTCAAGCAGAACGCTCACCCAAGCCCACCTGAAAACTTGATAGCGAGACATACACGTGCTATAGTAGAACTGTCTTCAGTAGAAACTTCACAAGAAAAGAGGCAATGTATATGTTGTACGGAGGCATCGAAGCAGGGGGTACCAAGATTATCTGTGTGGTCGGCACTGGCCCGGCAGATGTGCAAGCCGAGATAAGCTTTCCTACCACAACCCCCAGCGAAACGCTCGCACGGATCATCGCTTTCTTCCAACCACAGCAGCTCGCCGCTGTCGGCATCGGGGCGTTCGGCCCGATATCGCCTGATCGTAATGCGCCGGACTATGGCTACATCACCTCGACACCCAAGCCGGGCTGGGCGCAAACTGACATGGCCGGAACTGTCGGGCGGGCACTGGGCGTACCCGTCGGCTTCGATACCGACGTTAACGTCGCCGCGCTTGGCGAGGAACGCTGGGGTGCCGCGCAAGGTCTGACTACTTTTCTTTACCTGACGGTAGGCACAGGAATCGGTGGTGGTGGCCTCACCAACGGTCGCCTGATGCATGGTCTCATACATCCCGAGATGGGTCATATTCGCCTGCCACACGATCGACAAGCTGACCCCTTTGCGGGTATCTGCCCCTATCACGGTGACTGTCTTGAGGGGCTGGCGAGTGGGCCTGCCATCAAAGCACGCTGGGGTATATCGGCTGAAGCCTTACCCCTTGATCACCCGGCTTGGGCTCTGGAAGCGCACTATCTGGCACTGGCTTGCGCCACTTTCATCTTCATGCTGTCTCCGCAACGTATCATCCTGGGTGGCGGGGTCATGAACCAGAGCCACTTGTTCCCACTGATCCGCCAGGAAGTACAAGCTCTGCTCAACGGGTATATCCAATCCCCGGCCATTCTCCAGCAGATTGACTCCTACATCGTGCCGCCGGGTCTGGGCAACGGGTCTGGGCGGCTGGGTGCATTGGCACTTGCCGAGCAAGCCAGAAGCGAGAGTCAGGTACGCCCTTGAAAGAGCGAGGGAGTGGCAGCGGCAGGAGAGGTATGTATGATGCGCTTCAAAGGATTAGTTCAGGTACAAACAGCCTCGAGTCAGTCAGTAACAGTGGGTGATATCACCAAGATTGCCCTCACTGCCATTCCTGCGTGGAAAGCCATCCTCACCATGCTTAGTAAAGTACGCAAAGCACGCAGAAGGTGATTGTCCAAGCATTTACACTGAACTATTGCTAGGTATGCGTTCCCTGAGTTTCAGGTAGAATGGAGGAGACGTGAAAAGGCCACAGAAAACCATAGTGATACATAGTCCACATGCAGGTAGAGCAATATATCTTTCGCAAGCACTTGCCCACCTTCAAGAGATGGGCGTGAATATCGCGCAAGTTCTTGCGATAGGCGAATTAGATGGATTGCCTGCTCAGGGCAAGCTTTGGAAAGAGGGTGGCATAGAGGTGGCGATAGCCGCAGGTGGGGATGGGTTGGTAGGAGGAGTCATCAATCATATAGTACAGAGTGGTCTTCCTCTGGGAATACTCCCTCTGGGTACAGCCAACGATATTGCTCGCTCTTTGCATATTCCCCTTGATCTGACGCAGGCAGCTGAAGTTATCACAGTAGGAAAGGAAGCAGAAGTAGACATTGGAGTAGCTCAACCTGCGGAACAAACTCCACACCCTGCTAACCTCGATCCAGAGACTCCAGCTCTGCCACAGGTCGCTCCCCAGAAGCATGGCTTCTTTGCTCATGCGTTGACAGTGGGACTTAATGTGCAGTTCGCTCGGCTAGCGACGAATGTGGCAACACGTCTACGTTACGGGCGTTTGACGTATCCTTTAGTCGCTTTAGAGGTACTCAAACAACATGAGGCTATGGAGGTTGATCTTCACTTTGAAGGAGTGGCACCACCAAAGAACAGATTGGCGCGCCAGCAGGACACACATGTGTCTGCAATTGAAGAAATGCAAACCCCCTTGCATTGCCGCGCCCTGCAAGTTACAGTAATCAACGCACCTGTATTTGGAGGTCAATGGAACCTGAGTATACCAGGGGCAGATATAAGAGATCGCTTGCTCGACATTGTCGTCATAGAAGATATCGAATTAGAGAAACTTAGCACGTCAATTACTCAACTCTTTGGTTCACAACAATGGCACCCCACTTCTCCATCAAGCTTGAGAGAGTATCATGTTCCAGACCATCCGGCAGAGCTAGTCAATATCCCCGGTATTCACCATATCCAAGCAAGGGGCATTGTGATTAAAACAAGTGCCGATCCCCAAGATGTGACACTCGATGGTGAGGTGCGAGGTCAAACACCCATGTTTGTGTGTTTAGCAAGTGAGCAGTTACGGGTAGTGGTTCCAGCACAACCATCATTAGAGCCTCTACACGGAACAAAGTGATTGCGTTGTTAAGCATGTATCCATCCATGCGTCGGCAACAGGACATGGAACGTACTGCCCTGACCGAACTCACTTTCTGCCCAAATGACGCCGTGATGCAGTTCTACGATACGCTTACAGATGGCTAAGCCCAGGCCCAGACCGGTGACTTCCCGTGTGAGCCGGGTGTCGACGCGGTGAAACCGTTCAAAAATGCGCTCCAGGTGTTCGCGTGGAATGCCTATTCCCCCGTCACACACACAAATCTCGACTATCTGCTGGTTTGCTTGCTGCTCATCCTCGCCTGAGGAGAGGAATGTTCCTCCTCTCGCCACATACTCTCGTGTACTCGCTGGGTGAACTATTACCTCTACCGTTCCTCCTTCTGGCGAATAGGACCGTGCGTTCTCTAAGAGATTGTCCAGGACTTCGCGCAAGCGATAGCGGTCAGCTTGAATGAGCGGTTCATGGCGCGTCAACTTGCCATGGCTATCCTCGAGGTGCAGTGCAAAGGTTACTTGTTTTGGCTTCTCAGACGCAGTAGCTACCTGTTCCGCTCTGTCAGGGCGCTGTTCTATGGCCGTCAGAGCTTCGCGGACAAGATGGGCAAGATTGACGGAGGAATAATCCATACTGATCGTGTCCGTTTCCAACTGCGACATCTCTAAGAGGCGATCGATCACTGTCGTCAAGCGATTACTGGCCTCGACAATTGCGACCAGAAACTCATGCCGTTCTTCGCGTGAGATACGACGCTCATGACGAAGGAGGGTGGCTGCATACCCTTTGATGGATGCTAGAGGACTGCGCAGTTCATGGCTCACGCTGGCCAACATTTCTGCTTTCAGTAAATCCATTTCACGTAACGCCTTACGGTCAGTCAGTTCTTCCAATTCACGAATGTGTTCTTTCACAAGAAGGGTGGAGAGGACGGAACTCACGGCATCTCCCACGAGTGGAAGGAGATGACACGCCTTCTCGGCTGCCATGTGAGCTGCCGCATCATCGGTTTCCATCCAGCCAAGCAGCAGGAAGGCCAAAAAAGGGACATCCCTCTGGTTGTCTGCTACTCCAGAAGTAGATAGCGGGAACCTGCAAATCAGCCAGGATGGCTTGTCAGGAGGTATCTGGATACTTCCTCCTGCTGGTGAGAAGGTCGCCAGAAGCGCACTTGCATCCTCTTCATGCATCTCATGCAGGGCAGAGGTGTTGAGCAACTTTCTTGGTGAGGAAGTAAACGCCGAAATGGGCTCACCTGTAGTCATAGTTGTATATCGGCCTGTGAGTAGGGCGCCACGCTGCGCTCCATAGAGCAGCAAGAGTCGATCAAGCAATGCCAAAGCAACGATATGCATCCCATCAGTATTTACTCCCAAAGATGCAGCACGCCACGAAAGCTCTGCCAGGTCTTTTAAGGTCGCAGTAACTTCAGGCGCATACGTGTGCTGTACGTTCATGTCATTCCTCAATGTGTTTTCTCGTGGGCATGCCACGAGCAGGCTCATTCAGTGTATTCTTGTGTTCTAGTATAGAGGGAAATACTCACAGAACCGGCACAAATCTCCGTTTTATATCACATTTCCATCACAAAAAAAGCCATCTGATTATGGTTGGGCTGCTTATTGTAGTCGCGTTGTCCAACAACGCAAAGGGCTACTGAATATTGTAACAATTTCGTGATACAAATCCGTCTTCCTGTGACTATGTTGTGATAGAGATGCTCTATGCTATCAGTATAGAATAGGCAACGTCTACAAGTAAAGGAGCGAATTATGAACACACTAATCATCTATGACTCGGCTTTTGGAAATACCAAGCAAATTGCCGACACGATTGCTGAGACACTCCGAAAGTATAGCTCAGTACAGGTGCTCTCGGTAGCTGAGGCCGATATAATTGAGCTTACTGGACTGGATTTCCTGATTGTTGGCAGTCCAACACGGAAGCATACACTCACCAACGAAATGCGAACCTTGCTCGAAGGCATGCTTGGTGGATCCTTGCAAGGGCTGGCAGCTGCGACCTTCGATACGCGTTATCGAATGTCCGAATGGCTCTCCGGCTCTGCTGCCTACGGTATCGCCAAAAAGCTCCAAAGAGCAGGCGCTAAACTCATTGTGCCACCCGAAAGCTTCTTCGTTCTCTCCGTAGATGGCCCTCTGGAAGATGGAGAACGTGAGCGTGCAGTGGATTGGGCCGAAAAAGCCATTAAGCAGTTGGTGTCAGCTTGAATGACGACGAAGGAAAAGCTGTCTGCGCTTTTCCTTCGCCTCGTTGATTGATAACCAGGAGCAAGAATCCAGGCTCTTGCTTATGCTTGCGTTTTCAAAATCGGTTCCATACCTTGCTGCAACAACAAATCAGAGGGGAGCAGATGCTAACCAGAGTAAAAAGTCTGAGGTGTGTTGTATTTGAGCTACCCTCGGTTTTCTCCTGGCAACATATCATAAGACCCCTAAGATCACAAACTCAATCTTTCAATACTGCTGTTGCAGGCCCATCTCAGGAGGTGGTAAGCCATGATCGTACGTGATATAATGACCACAAAATTAGTGACGGTAGAACCTGATGATACCTTGAGCCACGCTACCAACTTGCTGCGCCAGTATCAATTTCATCATCTACCTGTGGTACGCAAAGTGAATGTGTCAGGACCACAAAGTACAACATACACGCAACGACACACAGAGCTCCTCTTCGAAGGTTTATTGACCTCGCAAGATATCGAGCTAGCAGTCGCGCTCGCGGAGCAGGAGTCTGCTGACGGTAAGCTAGATCGACCCTGGCAAGACCGGAAAGTGCTGGAGGTGATGCATCGAGACGCTATTCAGGTGTCTCCCGTTACCTCTGTAGGCGCGGCAGCTCAACTTCTTGTTGAACGTGGTCAGAACTGTTTGCCCGTCGTTGAGTATAGCCAATCAGAACAGGATACCTCGGCTCGACTGGTTGGACTGCTGACACGCAGCGATCTCCTCCTCGCACTGGCTCGCGCTATGGGTGCCTTTGAGCCGGGGATGGATCTGGTCATTTTCCTGCCGACAGGCAGTATGGTTCCTCTTACAGAAACGCTCAACATTGCAACTGTACTCTATATCCAGATACGCAGTATCATCGTTGCTCCTCTTAAAGATGGTGTGCCTCGAACAGCCATGCTTCGTGTGGGGACGATCAATCCCTCACCTCTCCTGTTGCGGTTACAGGCAGCAGGTATTCAGTATACGTATGCGCACCAACCGCTAGAAGGGAAAACTCATGTCTGATACATCTATGAAGAGCAGGGCACGGCTCATGTTCGATGCGCGTACACTTCACCATGATTTTGGGCCGCACCATCCCATGCAGCCAAAGCGTTTGGAAGCACTTGTAGATCTCCTGGAAACAAGTGGTTTGTGGCAACCTGACAATGAGCGAACGCGCCTGGATGGACGTATGGCTACACCAGAGGAGTTGAGCCAGATACACACTGCTGACTACGTGGCAGCGGTACAACGCCTCAGTACACAAGAAACGACTCTGAGTGCAGAGGAACAGAAAGAGCGAGCTGAGCTTGCCCTGCACTATGGCTTTGGTGATGGCGATACTCCTATTGTTCCTGGTATGCATGATGTGGTGGCCTGTATCACAGGTGGAACACTGGTCGCTCTCAGTGCTGTCATGGGCTTACCTGCGGGTGGCACCTTCAACACCGAAGAAGAACGCCCTTTGCATGTCTTTCATCCGGCCGGTGGCTGGCACCATGCCTTTGCCGAACGAGCATCAGGCTTTTGTGTCTACAACGATATTGCTGTGGCCATCGCACATGTGCTGCGGGAATGTGAAGCAAAAGTACTTTATATTGATTTTGACGCTCATCACGGCGACGGTGTCCAACGTGCCTTCTACGATGATCCCCGCGTCATGACGATCTCCTTTCACGAAACGGGACGCTATCTCTTTCCTGGAACCGGCGATGTACTTGAATTGGGCAAAGGCCTAGGACGGGGCTATTCGGTTAACATTCCTCTGGAACCATTTACCGAAGATGACTCTTACATCGAAGTGATGAACATGCTGCTTGCCCCCCTGGTAACTTCATTTGCACCCGACGTCATTCTTAGTATGCATGGGTGTGATACCCATGCCTGGGATCCTTTAACCCATCTGTATTTGACTATGCGTGGTATTCTTGCACAGGTACGCGTCGCCCACCAACTAGCGCATACATATTGCGCTGGACGCTGGGTCGCCGTGGGTGGCGGCGGCTATGATCCCTATCGTGTTGTTCCACGAGCATGGAGTCTCCTCTGGGCAGAAATGTCGGAGCAGAGTGTACCCAAGCAACTTCCTGATGAGTGGGTCACACGCTGGCGACCTGCATGGAAGGCTACTGATGAGCAGGAAGAACTGGCAGAAACGATCATGGGGAAGCCGCCATCGCATGCTATCTTCCCAACAACCTTTGAGGACCAACCTCAAGATATTCCGGCACAACCCCGTCGCTGGGAAATCAGTCGCACGAACAGGCACACCGCTGCATTGGTTCGACATCTCGTTATTCCTCCGACTATACGTCACGCTTTCCCGACGATACGACAAATTTCACCTTTCACCGACTTGTTTAACCTGTTGTATCTGAATAGACAACAGAAGTCCTCACGGAGCAAAATGCTGGAAACAAAGAAGAGCACACTGCTTCTACGCGATTTCTGCCCTCCATCTCTGGTCGAACGTTTGAGACCTGACAGAGGCTTCCACGCTTTCACAGGAACGCCAGAGCGTGAACATCAACTCATGCTTGATATTGCCAAAAGCCCCGATTGTGCTTTGACGCTGGCGCATACTTCCGATGGCGTAATTATCGGTGAAGTCACTATTGCACCCGCCGATGAGTGGTGGGAGGGCATAGAGAACATCTACGAGGTCGCTGTCCAGGTCAGTTCTTCGTGGCGAGGCATGGGTATCGCTCGCGACATGCTCTCCTTTTCGCTGGAACTAGAGGGGCTGGAGGACACTATCTTGTTCGCGATAGGTCTCTCTTGGCATTGGGACACGGAAGGCATGAGAATCCCTCTTTTCCGTTATCGTCGCTTGATCGCCCATCTCTTTACTGCACAAGGTTTTGTAGAATACGATACGACGGAGCCAAATGTGAGCATGGAACCTGCAAATATTCTGCTCGCACGTATTGGTAATCGTGTTGATCAACGGACCGCCGATCAATTCCTCCATCGTTTGATGCGCTCGGCTCCTCTTTCACGGTGACCTGGGAAGGATACTTTCTCCTTCACATGCATCGGTCACGACCCGCCGAACAATCCCGGAAAGAGGGTTGTCACAACGATCAGCAGGGTAAGCACGGTCATGAGTATGGTTGTGGCCCAGGCAATGCCATTGAAGATGCGTCCATTGACGTAGCGGCCCATCAGGCGACGGTCGTTGCAGAGCAGGATCATCAAGATCAGGACAAGAGGTAGGAGCATGCCTCCCACCACATTGGGCAGGTTGAGCACAAAGACCAAGCGGTCCTTGGGAACGAACAGGGTAATGCCCGCCCCCATCACTATGATGAACGTGTACAGGAATAGGAACTGGGGAGCCTCTTTGAAGGAGCGACTCACGCCGCGCTCCCAGCCAAAGGCCTCGGCAATTGAGTAGGCCGTGGAGAGGGGCAGCACACTAGCTGCCATGAGCGATGCATTGAGCAGTCCTATCCCAAACAGGATCTCGGCAATCTGACCATTGCCTCCGACGAGTGGACCCAGCGCAAGTGCTGCATCCTTGGCTTCGTTGATCTGGATGTGGTGGACATAGAGAGTTGCGCCCGTGCAGACCACGATGAAAAAGGCCACGAAGTCGGTGAGAAAGGCTCCCACGTAGGTATCCACCTGCTCGTAGCGCAGATGTTTGGGTGAGATCTGCTTGTCGGCAATAGCCGACTGCTGGTAGAACTGCATCCAGGGCGCGATAGTGGTGCCAACCACGGCGACTAAGGTAAGTAAGTAGCCTTGATTGAGCTGGAAAGGGGGTACGACCGTCTGGCGAAAGACCTGCGCCCAATCGGGATGGACGAGAAACCCGCTGGCAATGTAGGTCACGTAGATCACACGCAAGGCAAGCAGGATGCGCTCAACATACTTATAGCTGCCCCGGATGACCAGCACCCAAACCACAACTGCGGCAACGGGGACGGAGATAAACGGGCTAACGCCAAAGATATCCATGGCTCCGGCAATCCCCGCGAATTCGGCCACTGTGGTGGCGATGTTCGCCACCAGCAAGAGCAGCATACTCCAGAAGGTGATTTTGACGCCAAAGCGCTCGCGAATGAGGTCGGAGAGTCCTTTGCCGGTAACCACGCCCATACGGGCTACTATCTCCTGCACAACAGCCAGGCTAATCGTAACCAGCACCACCGCCCACAGCAGGCCATAGCCGTACTGCGCTCCGGCCAGCGAGTAACCGGTGATACCAGTGGCATCATTATCAACGTTAGCAGTGATCAGACCCGGGCCGATCACTGAGAGTAACAATAGTATCTGACGCATCCAGGTATGGCGCACCCGGCTTGTGCGGCGGACACGCCGGGTGGTCTTGATCTGCTCTTGCGTAACTTCCTTTTTCATAGCATCTCTCCTTGCTACGACTGCATAGGTACGATGGAAAAACACGTGATCATGGCACAGCGAGTGCCTCCTGTAGCTACGAGATGATCATCGTACTTATCAGACAACAGGCATGTGGAGGAGTGAGAGGAGGAGACCACCCGTACTGGAGGATTTTCAGCATAGAGAGAAAACACACCTCACACTACTCGCTTTTCGTTTAAAAACCGGGAGGAAAAGCGAGCCGTGAGGTGATAGCGGTTTTTACATATGAAGCACTATCAGCCGAGATTCGCCTTTTCCACGGGATGATTGTAGGCACCTCCAGCAATTGGGAGGTTGACTACTTCCACCGTCCATAGGGACCATTTCTCCTTCTGTGCGTATCCATTCGATGGAACGCACTATACAAAGCGATCCAGGGCATCTTTGAGGTCGCGAATCGCCTCATCAGGCTCACCATGCTTCACAGCTTTGGTAACACAGTGCTCGATATGCTGCTCAAGGATGGCTTTGCCCACCTGATCAAGGGCAGCGCGTACCGCTGCAATCTGCGTCAGCATATCATCGCAGTCCCGTCCCTCTTCCCACAAACGCTTGAGGCTGTTGGCATGACCGGCGACGCGTGCAAGCCGTTTCGCGATGTCTATGCGTGATGGATCGTTTGTCAGTTGTGACATCATCGACACCACTTTCTTGATCGCAATCTACCCTCCCCCCTGGGGGGATACGTTGCTTTCACTGGAAGTATAGCAGCCAGGGTTGCGAAAAGTCAAGAGGAATGAGGCATACGTGATCTTTACAAATATCCGACTTTCTAGTATTATATCAATAGGCACCTTCCAGTGCTACATACGAGTAGTCAATCGAATAGACACATTCGGGGTCTATGGGTCCAACGGATAGATCCCTAGTATCCAGAGGAAGTGTTCTTCTCGTCACTTTCCATTCCTTTGCTCGGATGTCGAGCCGAAGGCTGATCTCAAGAACAGACAAGGAGGATCAAATGACTCAACATAGTCCGCTGAGTCCGCAGATTTGCACGGTCACGTCCGATGGGGGAGTGAACGTCCGAGCTGCACCCACTACCCAGTCGGCCATCATCGCCAGATACCCTAAAGGCACCGATCTCAATTTCGTCAACGTCGTGAACGGAGAGAGCGTGAACGGTAATCCCCTTTGGGGTCACTCACAGCAGGGTCATTACTTCTGGCTGGGCGCAACTAACCGCCCGAACGGATGACTCGCGCAGCGTCACAGCTCAAGGTGGGCCGCGACGGGGCTACCGAGGCTCACGACCACACCGAAATCGTCTTGACCACCAGGCAACGGTGAGGGGGCTGGTCAGATTACTCCATAAAAGTCTAGTGCTTGCCTTCCTCATCCTGCTTCCCACACCTGTACTGTCCGGTCGTAGCTGCCGGAGGCGATGCGCTTGCCATCAGGCGACCACGCCACCGTGTCCACAACATCAGAATGCTCACGATAGGTGAAGACGTGGCCCCCATCGGCAGCATCCCACACCTGCACCGTCTTATCAAAGCTTGCGGAGGCGATGTGCTTGCCATCAGGCGACCACACCACCGCTTCTACGAGATTGGAATGGCCCTTGTAGGTGAAGACGTGGCCCCCATCGGCAGCATCCCACACCTGCACTGTCTTGTCATCGCTACCTGAGGCGATGCGCTTGCCATCGGACGACCACGCCACCGCATTCACCCGACTAGAATGCCCCGGATAGGTGAAGGCATGACCACCATCGGCAGCATCCCACACCTGCACCGTCTGGTCGTAGCTTGCGGAGGCGATGCGCTTACCATCGGACGACCACGCCACCGTGTCCACAACATCAGAATGCCCCGGATAGGTGAAGGCATGACCACCATCGGCAGCATCCCAGACCTGCACCGTCTTATCCACGCCCCCCGAGGCGATGCGCTTGCCATCAGGCGACCACGCCACCGCAAGCACAACATCAGAATGCCCCCGATAGGTGAAGACGTGGCTACCATCGGCAGCATCCCACACCTGCACCGTCTTATCAGAGCTTCCGGAGGCAATGCGCTTGCCATCGGGCAACCACGCCACTGCATTCGCTGGACCGGAATGTCCCCGATAGGTGAAGGCATGGCCACCATCGGCGGCATTCCACACCTGCACTGTCTTATCAAAGCTTCCGGAGGCGATGCGCTTGCCATCGGACGACCACGCCACCCCATTCACTAAAGCAGAGTGTCCACGATAGGTGTAGAGGAGCACTCCCAGAGGGATAGGAGTAGGAGTCGGGCTAGGAGAAGGTGCAGGAGTGCTCCTCTGACGGGGTGTACTCTGAGAAGAGGATACTAGCCAAGCGATACTCCCACCTACTATGACCAGACCTACCCCCAGACCCACCCCTGTGACAACTGCACGGCGTGGAATGCGATGTTGGGACGGATGTTGGGACGGACGAATTGGTACCCCATAGTACGCAGATTCCAAGGCGTTAGCAAATGCCAGTACACTGCCAAAGCGCTGATTGGGGTCTTTAGCCAGTGCCTTCATTACTATCTGCTCCACATCAGGCGCGATCGTCGGCATCTTCTCACGCAGCGACGGTGGAGGCACTATTGTATGTTTCATCGCTATCTCGGTAAATGCGCCTTGAAAGGGACGCTCTCCACACAGCCATTCATAGACAACCACAGCCAGGGCATATTGGTCGCTGGCAGGACGCGGATGCGCTTGTATCTGCTCTGGAGCCATGTAGGCAATGGTGCCAGCCATCTTCTCCTCACTCTGGGATAACGTACTGCGGTCTATCGTCGCCATGCCAAAGTCGCTGAGCAAGACCTGCTGCTGTGCCCCTATGAGCAGATTCTCTGGCTTGACGTCACGGTGGACCAGGCGTTCGTCGTGGGCGTACTGTAAGGCGCTGGCAACTTGCTTGACGTAGGAGACGATGGTGGGGAGCGGGACGCGTGTGCCTTTGGGGTGGCGCTGGCGCAGCGTGCCATTGGGTGCGTATGCCATGACGATGAAAGGGGTGCGCCCTTCGACGCCGAAGTCGAGGATCTGGACGATGTTGGGGTGCCTGAGGCGAAAGGTACGTGCCTCGGTGAGGAAGCTGTGCAGATCGTCCTGGGCAAGTTGCGGCAGGATTTTGATGGCAACCGAGGTCTGATTTGTGCGATAGATGTACTCGGCCAGGTAAACTTCGCCAAAGCCACCGGCTCCCAGCAGGCGCATGAGCCGGTAGTTGTCGAGTTGTTGGCCTTGGCGGTCGGTCATCTCCAACCTCCTCACTTAGGAGAGTATATACATCTAGCCTATGAACAGGGATGCAGCGAAGCAAAGTCGCAAAAGGACTACTTCGATCAAGGGTGCACCCGCAAAATCTAAAATATTCTATCACAAAATTCAGAAAAGATTACGCAGAAAATCCTGCTATCCTACTGAGGCAGAGCAAATTGCCAGAACACATGTGTTCTGGCAATTTGCTCTGCTTGATGGGACTTGTTAGCTCACCTTATGGCTTATGCGTACCTCCACCAGAATTCTGCCCGCTGTTGAGGTGGAAGCCTCCGTTATCGTTGGAATGTTGTCCACCATCGCTTGAGCTTGGCTTGGTCGTGTGCTGTTTGCCGCTACTGCTACTACTGCTGCTTGTACTACTGCCGAACAGGCCGGTTGGATCGCTACAGCCCGCTAAAGCTGGCAGCAGGGTACAGAGGAGTAGCAAGGCCAGTCCCAAATGTAAGAGCCTCTTTCCCACGTGTGGTAGAGAGCCCGGGAGCCGACGGAGGCGGCTCCCAGCAGCGGTTAGGGAAACTTGTGCTGAGTGTCTCCTTCCATATGAAGACATGCTGCCCTGAAGTGGCTGCTCTTGTTGCATAGAGCACTCCAGGACAGAGGTCTTCATCGCCCACTCGCTTTCGGACGGGTTACCAGGGCCACGATGACACCAATGAGAGCGAGACCGATGAAGAGAGCAATATGAGCGGGTTGAGGATCATTGGGTGGATGAGAGCCAAAGGTCGCAACATGGTGAACGCCGGGTAAGGCGTAATAGATGCCCAGAGCTAGACCGAGCACCGCTAGAACAATGGCACCATAAAACAGAGCCGGATTTTTCATAAATTCATACCTTTCTTGCTTTTATTTCAACTGATGCGGTCGACTAAAAGCATCGTGTAGCCCAACAGTGCCAGGACGCTTTCTCGCTTCTTACGTTATCAGTTATACTAGCCATGAGGATGACTCATGTCTCTGTACTTTAGCACCTGAAAATGAGATGAAGATGAAAACAGAGTAGATTTTTCATTGTTATCTCATCTGTATGATATATAGTTAGTAGGAGAAGAGGCTGGCATTGCCATGTATCGTCACCTCTGGAAAGGTACATGTCATTTTTTGCATTGAGTGCGAGGTGGGCCAACATGGCTGGGGTAGCTGCGCGAGCCCAGCCACTACTATACGACGCCAAGGACACTCACAGCCGTCTATAGCCAACATGGCTGGGGTAGCTGCGCGAGCCCAGCCACTACTATACGACGCCAAGGACACTCACAGCCGTCTATAGTAGTGGCTGGGCTCGCGCAGCTACCCCAGCCATGCAAACAATGACGTGTACTACCTCTGGAAAGGAGAGTACTCTATGCGTTTGTTAGTGGTGGAAGATCATCCGTCGCTGGGTTTCGATCTGAAAAAAGGTCTGGAGCATGAGCATTATGCTGTTGATCTGGTGAGCAGTGGAGAGAATGCCGTGGCTCTGGGGCTGGTCGTTCCGTATGATCTCATCATCCTAGATGTCCTGTTACCTGACTTGGACGGCTTTGAGGTGTGTCGACAACTGCGAGCAGCGCACCAGAGGGTACCCATTCTCTTCCTCACGGCACTGGACGAGGTGAATCACCGCGTACGGGGCCTCGATCTAGGTGCGGACGACTATCTCACCAAACCCTTTGCCTTTCAAGAACTGCAAGCACGTGTGCGTGCCTTGCTCCGGCGCGAGAGTGCGACGAAGACAGCTGTCCTGCGGTTTCTGGATATCACCCTCGATACACGCACACATGAGGCACAGCGTGGGGAGCGTCTCATCCCGCTTTCGAGCAAGGAGTATGCGCTTCTCGAATTTCTGCTGCGTCATCCACGCCATGTCTTGAGCCGGACGACGATTGCTGAACATGTGTGGGACGATGACGCAGAACATCTCTCCAACGTCATCGATGTCTACATCCGCTACCTGCGCAACAAACTCTGTGCTGGCGGAGAGCCTGATGTCATTCAGACGATTCGTGGCTCGGGCTATCAATTAAAGGAGTCTGAATGCTAACCGCCCCTCTCCATCACCTGTGGCCGCTGAGCATTCGCCTGCAGTTGACCCTGTGGTATACCACCGTCTTCGCGGCACTGCTCCTCTTTACCGGTACGCTCTTCTATCAGCATCTTGAGCAATCGCTTGAAGCGAGTCTGGATACGACGCTACAACTGCGTGTGCAACAGTTAGCCGGAGAAGTGGTGATCAGTGGAAACACCATCACGCTGAGCGATGGGACGGGGGGCTACGAGACCCCTGGAAATGAGCAGCGCGTGGAGCATGTGGACGTGAATAACGGGATGCTGGTGCGCCTGCTCGATGCCCACGGGAAGGTGGTGCAGCAGACACGGGCTTTTCGTGCCTTGCATCCTCCCCAGGCAAGCGTAACCCAGCCCTTACACGGAACACCCTGGCAGGGAACGGTTACTGCGCCCCAGAATCAGGAGGTGCGCATCTACAGTCAGGCACTCACAGAAGGTGGCCAGATAGTTGCCGTGATCCAGGTGGGGCAATCGCTGGTCGAACTTCACGCTCTCCTGCACACTCTCGTAGAAGAGCTCTTCGTGGTCGGTGCTGTGGTTTTGCTTGCCTGTGCGATCGGCAGCTTCTGGCTGGCAGGGCGTGCCTTCGCCCCAATTCAGCATCTGGCACGCACAGCCAGACGCATCAAGGAAGGTGACCTGCATCAGCGCGTGACAGTCCCGCAGGCACACGATGAAGTCCAGTACCTGGCCTTGACCCTCAATGAGATGCTTGACTCTCTGGAGCAGGCATTTACACGTCAACGCCGTTTTGTGGCTGACGCTTCACATGAATTGCGTACCCCTGTCGCCGCCATCCGCAGTAAGACCGACATTGCTTTGCTCAATGCACGCACACGCGAGGACTATGTTATGGTACTCCAGGCCATCAATGCTGAAGCCGAACGGCTGGGCCATCTCATCAGTGATCTGCTGGCACTCGCACGCGGAGATGAGGGACGCACCCAGTTTGAACGCGAGATGGTGCGCCTGGACCAGATCGTGGAGGTTGTCGCAGCCAATGCGGAACAGTTAGCCACCGAGCGGAATATCCTGCTGACCGTGCAGACCAGCGAACCAGTCTACATGCTTGGCGATGAGGCACGCTTGATCCAGGTGGTGATGAACTTGCTGGATAACGCCATCCTCTACACCAACCCAGGGGGGCGCGTATACGTGACCGCTCTGGCCACGCCCACTGAAGCCCGGCTTGTGATCAGCGACACAGGCATCGGCATCGCTGCACAACATCTGCCGCACCTCTTCGAGCGCTTCTATCGGGCCGACCCTGCCCGCCAACGCACCAGAAGCAGTAGCACCGGCCTGGGCCTGGCCATCGTTGATTGGGTCGTGCGAGCCCATGGTGGCACCGTCTCAGTCGAGAGCCAGGTAGGATACGGCTCAACCTTCATTGTGACGCTGCCCTTGGGTCCAATACATTTCAAATAGCCCATGCTCCTGGGGAACACCCGGAACCATGAAATGAGCAATTCCAGGAGAAGAAGACGTTTTGCGAGTCAAACGAAGCCGCTTCAAGAGTGTCATCCTGAGCGGAGCGAAGGATCTCTCGAGAAGCGAAGGGATGACAAAGCGAGATGGTCTCGTCTTTGAAATGGATTGGCCCTTGGGTCCAGACTCTCACGAGTGAAAGCCACCCCTAGCCGAGCACATGAACGTACTTCCTATGGCTTCACATGGGTTTTCCAATAACTGACCACTTTGTTCAGCAGACGGCGGGGACTCCAGCGGCGCAAGGGAACTACTTGCTTCATCTCCTCAGGACCGGAAAGCAGGTGCGCCATGAAAAAGCGATACATGGCGAGGCTGGCATTGGGGCCAAGGGGGTCGCTGTAGCTACCTTGCGCATCACCACCTGACCATGCATGCCCCATGCCACCTATCTTCCAATAGACCTGTACAGGATAATCATCGGGCGATCCCCATGTAGAAACTACATACGAGTACCCACTCGGCTTCTGGCCGGACGTCACTGTGGCGGGTTTGTCGATATGTGCAACGTACTCACCACGAGAAGCAAGACTATTTGTCAGCATCCACTGCTGGGTCACCTGAGTGCCATTAATGGGTGCAGAGACCTGATCATCGGTGCCATGAAAAACGATAGTAGGTATCACGCGAGCAGATGCACCCATCGCAG
>WNGD01002040.1_pt1 | contig 32102 bp, 33 predicted proteins | sample 5400671 | NCBI WGS metagenome assembly WNGD01 (sample SAMN13153369, study PRJNA577476) | soil metagenome | isolation source: 40 cm soil or saprolite under grassland replicate 2 | place: USA:California | collected 2016-06-15
CACCCGTCGTTATTGGAATACGAATGTCTGGAACAAGGATGTTATTGTTAGCTGAGTGCCAAACGTTAGCATTTGAGCTTTTAAAGTTGATTGATATTCAAAACCCGGGGCTGATAGTTGTGTGTATCACTTCAGGTGTAGACATTGCTCCTTTCACAAGTACAGAATATTCCCACCAAAGTACAGACTTCTAATAGTCAAAGTTATGTTTTGCGACCTTCTTGGAGCAAAATAATCGTAAGTCAAAATCCAATCTAAGCCATTGACTACAAGTAGGAGGCAAGTTAAAAGTTCTCCCATTGCACAACGCAATCTAAGAAATGAGAATCCCAATGGTTCAGATCTCCCAACTGGATCAGGAAATCGAGAAGACAGTCTAATTCAGTCAGGGCACTAAGAATGTGAATGTAGATTCTTTAAAATGTTGTGTACTTGGTCTCTGAACAAAGTCAAGCCTATTCTTCCGACATATGGCTGTCCTTTTGCGAAAGAATCAGCCAGATTACTAACAAAGCCCATTTCGACTTTTGGCGGCATCGGTGGTTCAAACGGATCAACATATGCTTCAACTACTGTTGGTTTTCTCTCCTTCATGGCTTGATGTATTGTAGATTTCACCTCAGATGGCTCCCTTATGGCATATCCTTTGCCGCCACAAGCTTCAGCAAACTTTACGTAATCGATGGGACTAAACTCAACTCCATATTCAGGATTTCCAAGGAATGCCATTTGTTCCCATCGGATTAGTCCTAATGTGTTATTTTTTATGACAACTACTTTGATAGGTAGATTATATTGTACAGCTGTAGCAAACTCACCCATCAGCATGGTCAGTCCACCATCACCGACAAACGCTACGGATTGCCTATCAGGAAATGCGATCTGCGCTGCTATTGCGTACGGCAAACCACATGCCATCGTGGCGAGTGTACCCGAAAGTGAAAATTTCATTCCCTTTCGTAAATTAATGTATCGAGCAGCCCATGTTGTGTTTGTGCCGCAATCTACAGATATTATTGCATTTTCTTCCAATTCATCAGATACTGCTACGGCAATAACCTGTGGTTTGATTGGCTTATCAGTTCTAGTACTTGTTTCTTTCATTAACCTATTCCAACTTTTCATTCCTTGTTGTTTTGACTTTAGAAATTCAAGATCATACTTTTGATTTAGGAGGGGAAGCAAAGAAGCTAATGTGTGCCTAGAATCACCTACTAAACCAATTTCAACAGGATATCGAAGACCAATCTTTTCAGGCTTTATATCAATCTGAATGCCTCTTGCTTGGCCGGGCTTTGGAAGATATTCGATATACGGAAAAGATGTTCCAACCATTAGTAGCGTGTCTGCATCACTCATGGCATCACTAGACGGTTCAGTTCCAAGTAAGCCAAGACCACCCAAACAATATTGATTGTCATCAGGAACTGCCGATTTACCTAACAGTGCTTTGACAACTGGAGCATCTAATTTTTCTGCAACTGCAAGTACCTCATCTCCTGCATCAAGTGCTCCCTGTCCTACAAGTATGACAATCCTACTTCCCTCATTAAGGATTTTAGCTGCCTTTTCGAGTAAAGTTGGACTCGGAATCGTTTCGGCAACATAAACGTCAGAGGTGTGGTATGCAACATTATGTCTGGAGTATTGACCAGTCAATTTCTTTTCTTGCACATCGATTGGGATTGTTAAGTGGCTCACCCCCCTTTGTGCCAGTGCAGTTCGACATCCAATGTCAACTGCCATTTCAGCTTGCTCTGGAACGCTTATCATGTCATTATAGACCGCAACGTCTGAATATAGCTGTAACAGGTTTACATCTTGTTGATAATTTGAATTCATCAAATCAGAGTAGGTGGTTCCGGTGATAGCAATAACAGGAGTGTTATCTGCTTTAGCATCATATAATCCATTTAGAAGATGAATTGCACCTGGTCCAGAAGTTGCAACGCATGCTCCAAGTTTTCCAGTATATTTTGCATAAGCACAAGCCATAAATGCTGCCGATTCCTCATGCCTGACTAGAACAAACTTAATTTTGTCCTGCCTGAGTCTTAACGCCTCAATAAAGCCATTTATGCCATCCCCTGGTAAGCCGAAAATTACTTCGACTTTCCAATCAAGCAAGGCTTCAGCCACAATATCGGCCGTCCGCATACTTTCATATTCAGCCATCCTATGCAGTAGTAGGACTTGGAATATATTAATAATTATTACATCGCATAGGTTGATGGGTATTTCCAAAATGATTTTGATATGCACACTACCATCTGATGCAGATCCTGTCAAATCGTATTCTAGAGGTGTCTAACGAAACATGAACCGCGAATCAAAAACGAAAAGATGGATTCGGTTTTGGAGTATATCAATATGGACTGGCCTTTGAGGTTGATACTATAAAGATATATGCGTCCCATAGTACGCCAATGTTATTTGAATATAAAAGAGGATGCCATAAATCTTCATAAAACGTTAAGAGGGAAGATCGAAATTCATAATAGAGTCTCTATTGAAACCGCTTTTGGTGAAGAAAAGGGAGCACTGCGCTTGATTTATACTCCTGGCGTTGCATATGTTGCTGAAGAAATAAGTAAAAACAAAGAGTTAATTTATGATTATACTTCAAAGTGGAACAACGTAGCCATAGTATGTGACGGAACGAGAGTTCTTGGTCTTGGAAACATTGGTCCGGAGGGAGCACTTCCTGTCATGGAAGGAAAATCTGTTTTGTTCAAAGTTTTGGGCGTTATTAATGCAATTCCATTGTGCATTTCTACAACAAATAAGGAGGAAATAATTAAATTCGTTAAGGCGATTGAACCAGGTTTTGGAGCAATAAATATTGAAGATATAGAATCGCCTAAGGTCTTTGAAATAATAAAAAGGCTTCAAGACGAACTATCCATACCAGTATTTCATGATGATCAGCACGGGACAGCTGTAATTACCTTGGCTGCTTTGATAAATTCTCTGAGACTAATACACAAAAGATTCGATAAAATAAAGGTCGTCGTATCAGGGGCAGGTTCCGCTGGCTATGGAATTTTCAAGATCTTAGAAGAAGCAGGCTGCAAGTACATTGTTGTAACAGACAGTAAAGGCGCTATTTACGAAGGAAGGGATGATCTTCAGAATAGTGATCCCAGCGGTTCGTACAAGCAGGAAATAGCAAGTAATACTAACCCAAGAAAACTAGTAGGAAGTTTGCAAGAGGTGATCAGAGACGCAGATATTTTCATAGGAGTATCTGGAAAGGCGGGACTTTTAACTTTAGACATGGTCCGATCAATGCACAGCGATGCCATCGTGTTTGCATTAACCAATCCAGATCCTGAAATTCTTCCGTCGGATGCTCTTAAGGCAGGCGCACGAATTGTTTGTACTGGACGCTCTGATTTTCCAAATCAAGTTAACAACGCCGTTGTGTTTCCATCAGTTCTTAGAGCCTTGTTAGATACGAGGGCGAAGGGGTTAGATGAACAGATGCTAGTAACTGCCTCTTATGCAATCGCCTCACTAGTTGAAGAGACTCATTTGAACGAGGACTACGTAATTCCTAAAGTCAATGATCCAAGAATTCTTCCTATTGTGACCCAGACTTTGAAAAAGGCAATCAGAAGCCATTCAAGTAAGGGTGAATCCGAAAATAGAGATTTACATGACTTAAGCGATGCCATCAGCCAGTAGATATTAGCTTTATTTATCGGATAGCGGAAGAAGATTCACAGTTTCTGATAAATATTTGAACTAACTGCAAATTACGTACCGCTTCAACTTTATTTTGGGCACGTGGTGATGTGTGAAAAAAAACAAAACGAGGATGCAATACTATGTATTCAAGTATCCGTGCCATATAGTAATATAGAAATTGGCTATGATTTGGAAGTCGAGCAGTTATCGAGTTATCCGATTCTTCTATTCTTCTTTTCAAAGATTAGATTAACTTCAGCCATTAAAGCTATGTAGAATCCTACTAATGCTACCGTTATGCCCGTATCTGGTCCAAAGATAGCAACCAGAACACTTGTATTTAGTAATGTACATCGTCGTTGCATCTCTAGTTGTAGTTGGCTGTGTTGTTGTCCCGCGATACACAATTGACGGTATCTGGTTATATCTGATGGAGATGCAAAGGAGGAAGAATAAAAGTAGATCAGTATCCCAATTAATCCTATCGCCAGCCAGATTTGAAGAACTCGTATTGTATTCAATCGATATCAGATATTTCTACGTATCATAGGTATTCAGTTATCTTACTATTTAGATTTTGTTTCTATACGTCCAAGGTGATTATGCGTATGAGTTCTACTCGCCTAGTCTTCGTGAGTAGCTGAGAAGAAGGTGTTGGGAAAACAATTAAGGATTATTTTTTTGCAAGACTAATTGTTCGTATAAGCGAGTGATATAACCCATTTGATAAATCACCATACAACCGGCCAAAATAGTTAGCCTAACACTCTTATCATCTATTTTGTCCAGAAAATTTTTTATATCTAATTTAAAGTCAGAATTGTCAACCACATCTAATATAAACCACGTATCTTTTTTGAGGCTAAGAGCATTGGCCTCACATAATTTCATCTTTATTTTGCGAGGTAGGCATTGCTTTCAAGAATAGCTTACGTATATTCTAGACAAGATAATCAAAGATGCTTCGTTTCGGCTGAAGTTAACCGCTAAAGAATTCTCACTAAATCATAATGAACGCGCTTAATCCGCACTCGACGGTAAAAAAGAGAAGTAAATTTTTGATGCAACCTAAAAATTAAATGGACATAGTCAAACCGATAGCTTGTAAGATTATAGTATTTACGCAATAGAAATGGTCTTGGTACAAATTCTCGACAACCGGCAGAGTCCAATCTCGGCATGGCTGGCCAACCTAGAGTTTGCACATTGCTTTCTAATTGTAGGATAGTAATACGGTTAGTTTAGTTCTGCCTCTACATGTTTCACCAAAGTTTTCCCTTCAATCGGTTTTCGGATAAAGCAGCCAATATCATCAGTAGTAGTGACAGTGGGGAAGAGCACTCTCAAAGCCTGATAATTGACCTCAAAAGCGGTAATAAAACAAACCTTAACACGGTTATCTATTTCTTTAATTTCTCTATATAGCTCAAATCCATCCATTTGTGGCATTACAATATCGAGAATTAGCAGATCGTACAAATCTGGTTTAAAGTTCCTTAGAGCTAATAGAGGATCATTGATTGTAGCAACTCGATCGAATCCATTGTCTGCCAGCGCTTTTTTTAAGGACAATGCAACATCCGGTTCGTCATCTACGATTAATATACTGCTATTATTTTTTTTGGGCGACGGTAGTACAACTGGGCTTTCGGGCGAAGTCTTCCTCTCCTATTGGAGAATAACTCCCTCATAAAGTATAATACCAACGTAGATAATGGTATGCATCGCGGGGGGGGAGATCCTATCATTGCAGAAGTAAATATTGGATATTTTGAAATATCACCTCTGGACCGCATGCCAACATAGGACTCCTCCAGGGCAGCAAAAGTTGTATGCACACTTTGATTGGATAACACTAGTTTCATATTTTTCTGTGATCGTCACACCTTCCAAGATTTGTCTGGAACAGAAAAATGAATACATGAAAGATCTAGTTAAGCCTTTCTAGTATTATTTTGTCGAGATTCCTCCAAAAGGTGCAAGTACTTTTCCTGATTTTTCTTCCCCCTGGATCCTAAGAGGTGGTAACTTGGTAATCAAATGAAGTTCTCAATCTTTGACCATAAGCATTCCGTAATTCTCTGTTAATAGAATTTTCCATAAGTGGCTAGCTTTTGTCTATAGGACTGTTGCCAAATTTCATTTTCTGTTATGTTCCAGTTGGTATTCCACTCCACATTGACCAGAACAAAATTCATCTGAATTACTGTCATTACCAATAGGGTCACCGCAGTTTTTACAATTGCTTTTTTTACTCATATAATTATCACAAAGTTTTCATTATTACATCTTTCGACTCTGTTATTGGTAAATCTGTCGTTATTTACATCGTGGCTGTCGAGTCACGAGTTCTGTCATTAATGATAAATGCCTGTTATGAATACGCTGCCCTTTCCTTTCCGCCTGAGAATTTAATTTGATATAGACATGATGATCTGCTAAAAGTATTAGAATAGTGCCTGCTGGAAAGGCGTGAGCACAACGTAGATGCCAAAATATGAGATTAGGGACAAATGGTCGTGCTTTCGAAAAATATTATTGAATTATACCACGGTATATACACCCTACATTCTATTTCCTCGCTTAATAACCAGAAACGAATCCTCAGCAATCAGAGAAGAGACAGCCCTACAATATCCTAATCTTACTTTTACCTTATCTGGGAATAATTCCCAAAATCCTCCCAAATATGTAAATAAGGCGTCCGTCCTAGGAAATTTAGGATCGAGACAGATTATGAATCGAATCTTAGTTGTGGACGATGAACCCGATATTAATATGCTCCTAATGATCATTCTAGAAGATATTGGATTTGAAGTGGATGTGTATGAAGATGCAATTAAGGCATTATCGAATTTCAGACCTGGCTATTACGACCTAGTAATATTGGATATTGTAATGCCAACAATGAATGGTTTTATATTTTATAAAAGAATAAAAGAGATAGATACTAAGATCAAAGCTTGCTTTTTGACGGCGAGTGAAACTACTCAACAGGAGTTTGAAAAAGGGATATGTCCTATCGTGGTAAAGGATGAGGTGCTGATCCGAAAGCCGATTCGAAATGAAGATCTACTGGAAATGGTAAAGAGAATTCTGATGGATTCGAATAACGACCCTATTCTGTCCCAAAACCAACGGTAAGAAATTTTCTACTACTGAAGATAAACTGCTGTAGGGTTAACAGGCTATAATGGAGTCAATTACATAAGAATTAGCTAGTTGTGAAGGTGTAGCATGGTAATAACTCACAGATGGTACTGGCTCATGGTCATAGTCATTGTTCATCTGCTATTCTATTAGAGGAGCGCTACGTACCTTTTCTGTTTCTGATATCGATCTAATAAAAGACGGAAGAAAGTTTTTTTAAACGCCTTTAGTAAGACCATATAACTTGGGCTTTACAAATCGTGGGTTCTCCCGAATTTTAGTTGCGGTAGACGGGTCTAAATCAGCTATGGATGCAGCGGATTATGCCATAGATATGGCAAAAAAGTTCAACGCTCAGCTAACCACTTTAACCGTCTCCCATATTTCATTGTCATCATACGGATTGGCCTCTCTTCCGGATGCAATAAAGCAAAGTAAAGAAAAACATGCGCTTGAATCTAAACAATGGTTTGATAAGGTTAGTCAAAATGCAAAACAAAACGACGTTCAAATAAAAACAGAACTGATTGATAGTCAGATGTCTGTTGATGGAACAATAGTAGAATATGCTGAAAGCCATGATATCGATTTGATTATATTAGGAACAAAGGGAAGATCAGGAATTAAAAAATTATTGCTTGGAAGCGTAGCAACAGCTGTTGTAAAGTATGCCACATGTCCTGTAATGGTGGTAAAGTAACTACTAGACACGGTCATGTCATTTCGCTTTTCACTTTATCTTAGATAATCGGAATTTTCATGACCACCATGACTAACCCAAGTCACCTATCTTTGGGTAAGGTATTCCTCGGTCGGCTATTCTTGATAGGATTGCCTCCAAAATCCCGCACTTTTTTTTGTGATGTTTTTTAATTTAGCATTACCAATAAATTTTACAATATGCTCATAAACTCCTGGACTCAATCCTAATCCCAGGATAGCCGAAAATTTATCTGCCAACGCCTACCTGTTATGCCAAGCAGAACTAATTATACTTGACTACATTAGTTTAAAACGTACAAAGACTCATTGTAATGCCCACGAAGAGTGGACCGAAGTGGTGAATACTTATTGACCTATCGAAGGTGAGAATCATCTTCATCACTACCTTTTCGTTTTCATTACGATGAAAAAATTCCGTCTACGAGCGAAATTGATAAGGGAAAAGAAATGTTATCTACTACTCAAATGCATACTTCTTCGATATTAATATATGAGAAGGATCATTTTGATAGGTGTACTCTTTTTCTTATAACATTTGAATATCCAGTATACTGGGAGGTTTTCGCTCAATCACCTTCTTTTTCTCGTCAAGACCTCAATACCGCCTTTCACAATGGAATTCAAGTGAACGCAAATACCCATACTCAGACAAAGAAAAGCTATCAAGGTCCACTGGATAAGTCTTCTAATATACAAAGAGTTACTTACTTCAGTGACGGAAAAACCCTTAATGCAACTCTATGGTTGGGTGAGGGTATTAGACAAAATCCTTCTGGATATGGAGCTTCTACTGTAGTTTATGGCATGTTAATAGATTCTGATAATAATCCAGCAACTAGGAAGTTTGGAGTTGATTATCAAAGAGAAATACAATGGACTAATAAAACAAAAACGTGGAATCTTCTGACTGTGGAGTACTCTTCGCCAGTTAACAATAGAACCTTAGACCTAGTGAAGAATTATAGTGCGTTTTCTGACAATCAAAAATACGTCTTATTATCACAAGTCTCAAAGGTATAACCTCCCCGGAGACCTATAGGGTATTGTATTACTCAATAGTGATTTAGAATCAATCAAAAATGTTGCTAGATCTTACATCATGGATTGATATTCCTCCTACTCAATATTCTTTCGCGACATCTCCAAACCCAGTGGTGATCACACAAGGAGAACAACAAGATGTAGCAATACAACTAAAATCAAATAATGGTATAACTGCGAAAGTGGTCAGTTTCATACCATCACAGAATTATTCAACTATAAAAGTATTGTTCAATCCAGATAAACTAAACGCATCTTCTTTTGGTATTGCTCCAGCGCCTTTGAGAATACAGGTACCAAGTAATGCTCAGATCGGTCAATATATCATACCGATTCTAGTAAATATGTCCGTAGGCTCAATCTTTTCGTCGAAATTCATCCAGCTTGCTAACGTTAACGTTTTAAGTCCTACCCAAGGATACATTACTACGAAAGCCAACTTGACGATGTCCGTTGTAGAACCTCCCAGTGTCAATGAACGCGTAAAAGACTTCTGGAGTACATACGGATCTCTAGTATCTTTGGTTGGAGCAGGTTTTGCCGGTGGAGCTTCAACGGTGGTGTTTGAATATTTAAAAAATCGAAAGAAAGAAAAACGAACATGAAGAGGCTTTGAATCAACTGTTGATTTGACAGACGTGTATTTGATTGGACGATGTCGTAGAATATGCAATACAATAATATATTATATGAAATTAGAATCCAATTGAGAAAATGGAAACGCCCTCCTCCTCAGCTATACACAGAAAATTTTTGCCTATTATATCAATGAGCTCCATTTTGATAATATCTGTCGTTAGTTTTTTCGTCAGTTCGATGACATTTAGCATACGGCACTTCTTTGCTGCAGCAGACTAAAGTCAATATGACACAAGAAAAGAATGATTGCTGTGTCCCAATACTCTTGGCTCCGATATCAGCTACTGCGGATAACGTTTACATGGCATGGACAAACAATGATACAGGGCATTGGAAAGTGTTCTTTGCAAAGAGTGATGACGGTGGAAGGACCTTTAGGACAATAGTCTTAAGTGCTCCTAGCGTTACAGCACGTTGTACATGAGAATACGGAGATAGCTGCATCAGGAAGTAAGGTCTACATAACTTGGTGGACTAACCAATCTGGAGCCCTCATCCCAGTATTCAGAGCTAGTAATGATAGTGGAAATACTTTTGGAAAGACTTTGATAGTGAACAGTACCGGGCACTGACAAAGTAGACTAGAAGATAACTGAGCAATTTAGATTCATGTCGTGCTCTGTGTTACACTCTCGTCTATATCGAGAGATGTCCTAATCCATTCCCGTTGCCTTACTTTCTTGATTTGTTTGCTGAAGTAGGTTTCCACAGTGGAACGCTCCCTGCTTGTTATTATCAAATCGTAACCTGTGCCTGGCGGATGTTCTAGATCAAAAATCTGGGAGAACAAAATTACCTCCGAGGTATCGTTACATACCCTGAATAATTCGTAATTTTTTCCATCTGTTTTGATAAGGAAAAACTGATCTGAATTCTCAAACGTTATCTCCTTTCTCTGTTCTCCTGCCGCACCTTGGCTCATATTCCTTGCTCCAAAGTCATTCTTAAGCAGCCTTACCTGGGTATCCACCCGTATTTGTTGAAATCATGTTGATTGGATATACTTCTAGCTTACGACATCTTCTTGTTAAAAGCAACTGCATCGTAGCGAGCTGGGGGGTGTGTGAATCAAATTTGACCTTATAAAATGCTGGTGACAGATTTCGATTTCAAAGGATATTAAAATTGTCTCGGAATCAGCTGGTGCAGCTCTCATCAACTAGTCGAGGATTATTTTTCTCGTGGCTTACTACCCTTATCAATGGATATCCATTAACATCATCTGCCTTTCCATGCTCATAAAGTAATTGTGAGATATATCTAAGACTTGATTGAAGTATCCTACGTTTCGTCTACTTATGAAGAAAAGACGAATTTGCGGTTATTTTAACTCTTGGCAATAGTCGCGTTGGCATTGGTAACTACACCGGTTACATTTAGACTATTATGAAATGAGGTAGGACTGTTAGCGCAAGAGAATTTAGCAGTCAGTTTGTTCTGTCCTTCTTTAATAGCAGTATATTTTGCACTCAACATGAAATTCCATTTTGAATAGTCACCAGCCCCATTAGGACCAGTTGCGGTTGTACGTTGATATGGCTTTATTCCGTTTACAATTACAAAAACTTGGCAGTTGATAGAGGTAGAATTACTGTTACCTGCAGATGATCCGGAGATCACCAGATCCTTCCTGACAGGAACTTGTTGATTCTTGGCTGGTGAGGTAATTTTTACCATAGTTGCCTTGGGTTGGTGTGTAGGAATCTTGTCGCATTTTCCAAACGACTGGTAGCCTTAACTTCCAACTACACAGGTTTTCGGGAATCTGTCGATATATTTAAGAAAAAACTAATCTGGAATGCGGTAACAATATAACACGCCAATCCTTACAAAAGGAAGAGCGGATCTTAACTATATGGAAACCTGTGAAAAGTGTCACAAGAACGAAGAATATCATACTTGCTCGACATGTAATCAGCATTTGTGTATTGACTGTTTTAACATGGTTCATTTTGGCATAAACAATCCGAGAACTGGAAAATCGATGGTGTATAACAAATGTATATTTTGTAGTGATATATATGCGACTAATGCAAAAAGTAATGTCTGTGATAAATGTGTAATTGTACTAACGTGGGTATCGGGCATGAATTACCTTGCCGCGGTAAACAGAATTTCTGCTTTAATCAAATCAAATAAACTGGATCCAAAGCTGAGAAATGAAAATTACTGCAAGACTAACTTCGGTACACGCGCCACCCAGGTAATAATGGATGCAATAGACAGCTCCAAGGGAAATAGATAATGAAATTTTGTGGATTTTAGATAGTGCATGTTTTTCATATGACATCGCTCTGCATTCATTTTGGGTTCAGAGTTGCTTTTTCTAGAAGGATTTTCTTCATGAATTCTATTCTTAAAAGTTGTTTCGTCTGTTTCAATATTTGCTTCTGGTAGTATTCCGACTTCAAGGAAATTCTGAAGTGGGTCATTTCTTTCTGTACCTGTAGTTGTTATTTCTACTGGATCGTCATAGGCATTTACCTTGACATTATCTATATTGATACCGTTCGATGCGTAGTCCTTCGGTACTTTGAAGCGAAGGTTTGTAAGCTACACTTTCCATTTATCTTCTCACTTTTTTAAATCCTTTCAAGATCTCACCAAAACTCCAGCCCCTACAGCCAGAAAATCTCCTAAACAAATCAACTGGCATTAGCATCTAACTTCTCAGTTTGCTTTCGCGCTAGTAAACAGAAGATTATTATTTTCCAATGTTTTTAAATCTAACTAAGGGTTGTACCTACCATCTGAGGATACCTTTCTCCTTGCAAAGACTGTTGAGGGCTACACGGGGAAATCAGCATTGGAAATTGGAGTCGGGTCCGGAGCTGTACTAAAAGTTCTTCATGAAAATTTTCAGATTGTTGCTGGTACAGATATTGATTTTGTATCAGTTAGACATTGCAAAGAGAATCTGCCAAATGATATCATGCTGGCTTGTTGCGATGCAGCTTCCGCTTTTCGCTATAAATTTGAGTTGATTGTAAGCAATCCACCTTATCTCTCAGTCGAAGATAATGAAAAGAAGGATTCAGCAATACATGGAGATTCTAACGGTGTAGAAACAACATTACGTTTCATAAAATCTGCCGCCTCAGTTTTAGCCGAGAATGGTAAAATGTTGATAATAGTATCGAGTATGTCCAACACTCCGAAAATAGCAGAATTTATTGTGCAAATGAATTTAAAAAGGCGAACAATCAGCGAAAAAAAGTTATTTTTTGAAACGCTCACAACTATCGAAATAAGTTTCTAACGAGCGCTAATATCTAAGCTTTGTTTGACCGGCGATCTGTGAGGAGGAGATATGTCTCATCTGGAATCGAATTACACATCAACGCTGAAATGGCTCTAGACCAAAGGGATAGTACATGATAGTTCGTTAATTTTTTGTCAAACCATCATTATCTATTGTTTTTAGAGTAGAACCAAATCGTGGAGCCAGGTGGATTAGAATGAAGTCCCAGTTATTCAAAAAATAGGTAAAAGTGCAAACAACTAAAACCTATCGCAGAACCGAATTAGAATACTTTAGACCCGACTCTAACTTGCGAATGCTATCATAGATCCTTGAATGATCGGCCTCTACTTCAGTAGTGATATAGAGAAGAAGCTCATCTCCAAACGGCATCGTTAGGCGTTTAATCTTTTCATATTCTGCCAATACGTACCTACCTTTTCCTATCTTATCTGCAAGTTCACCGCGAACTTTCCATGAGGTCATAGCAAGCTCTAGTGATTTTTTGCTTTCTTCCTTGCTCAGTAAGTTTTGTACACCTTCACGGTGACGAGAATACATTATCTGACCATTTGCATCACAAATCGTCACCAATCTAATCTTTGGATCAATATTAATTATGTCTACATAATGCTGTTTTATTTTAAAGACTCTAATCCTTAGCAAGGAGCTCATTATAAAACCAAATATTGCTCCCCAGATCATATGGAATACAATTGCAATAAGCGATATGTTTATGACTGACCGGCTTATTTGCTCAGACAATATCACTTTTTGCGATGACACTGCCAGAATGACAACAATATGCTGAATTGAAGGTTGTATTAAGAATGCCGTTATTGGTAGGAATAACACTAACCATATGGCAAGACCTGTACCTATGCCGACCAACGAACTCTTGTATGGATTTAGCATACGAATTTTTTTCCATCTAATCCCAATTGCCCCAAGCAATGCTCCTAACGCTGTCCCAGTTAGTAAATGAAGGCCAAAGCCTATTGCTGCTGCCATTATGACATTGTTTAATCCTAGACTAATACCTATAATCGAATAAAATGTACCTATTTGCAAGCCTAACACCAATTCTGACGCTGCGATAGCTGATGAAATTGACCAAGTCGCAATAAGACCGGCAAACGCTCCGTACTTTGCACCTTTAAATGTCACTACTAATTCATTTTTACTTTGGCGGTTATTGGATAACTTTAGGATCCCCTATTTCTCCCAACGATGGATGGGTTTAAATCTGTTTTGTTGGTGGTAAAATAATACGAGAATGCATAATTTCGCCAAAAACTACCATCCTTGTGTTTCAATGTTGTGAAGGGTTTAGGTTCTCTTGTACACCTCTTCGATCGTACTTTAAGAAAAACAAAGACAGATAATGTCGTCAAAAGAGCTCAAAAGCCAATTCTTAGGTGCTGCGAAAACAGGTCTTCTCGGAAACTACAAGGTTACGATCTCCAATCGAGGAAATATTGCTCAGTTATAAGGCACAGGTTAGCTAGAAATTCTGGCGTCCCCAAACCAATATTTAACTAACATCTATACGATCTTGGGCGGCTGTGAATCAAATTGACACTATCTGTTGCCTCGTGGTGGAATAGGTCTTACGACAACTTGGACAGAGTATTTCGGGATCATATCCAAGGTTCGTTCAAACAAGACCACTCCATAAAATCTGGGCAATGGATAGAAGTATTTTTTCCAACACAAATTATATTTAGGAATTCAATGTTATTCAAGTATGCGCCTAAAGGTTATTTATGCGGCCGGTGGCGGAATCGTCGCTTTTGCAATAGTGGTATTTGTTATTAACAGCACAGGAACTCATACTAACAATAATGCTGGACCGACGAATACTACTGCTTCGCCTCTCTTAATCTCATTAAAAGAAATAGTCCCCAACCAAATTAATAATCATTCAGCAACTATACATGTTTCCTTTAACGCAACCAATCCTAATAAGGGAACTGCAATTTTGGAAGCAATTGAATATGATATACTGGCTGATGGTAAGCGAATCGTGTCAGGAACCATAGGATCAAGGTTGGAGGGATTTGTTGCATCTTCTGCTGGAATTTATCCGATCGTTGGTGACGGATCTGTCATCTTAAAAGATAGTCAGTTATTTCAAAAGACTAATTCTACTGCAAATACATGGAATAGAGTAGTTGAGGGAAAGGCAGTCTATGTGGTAACTGGAACTATGTCATACAGGGAAATATCTAGTCTTCAAGCATCTTCGACAGATAGGAACTTTAGACTAGTCTTACACTGAATAACCATCTTTCATGCTAACGATACGATATAAAGGCCTCATAATTGGATTCCATGATTTTAATTCAACAACAACGAAGGCTTTTCTATCCACATTAGATTAGAGCTTCCCTGGTGTCGGGATCCTGGTTTTTACAAGGCATTCTACTGCCTCTTTCGTATCTTAACAGCGTATCTTAACAGCGTCTCGAATAATCTCTATTGTGTCTGGCCATTCTGGTTATGTTTTTTAGTTAGATTCTCTCTCTGGGATTGAATAAATTGTTACTACCCGAATAAGTCGTACTCAGTCGATAACGTACGAATTGATATATACTCAATAGCTATACAATATAGCATTATATGGCCGCGGCCACACGAGCCAAAAAGCAATTGAAATTGGATACAACAAAAAACGAGGTGATAGGCTGCCGTACCAATTACGTTTCCCATACGATGGTTAGGTTAACGAAAAGTCAGAAAATTGCGATGCAATGGCGAAAAATCTATGATTTACCTCCATTAGATGCCAAACCGAGACACGACGCCGTAAAAGATCTGTGCGGAATGTTAAAAGAGTATGCCGATCTCGAAGACCCGGTAGAGTTTGTCAAGCAAATTAGAGAAAACATATATTGATTCCAATGTCTGGTTTTCGTATATCACAAAGGGCAAGTATGAAAAAACTTATGATAAAGCAAGAAATATCATAGATGGGATAATCGCAAATCCTCAATCTGTTGTTGTAATTAGTGACTTAGTCATACTTGAGATGGTCTCTATTCTCAGGAGTAAAGTAGTTCAGAAAGAGTCTTTTACACATACGATAAAGAGCGAGAGTCGAATAGCTGATGCGTTAAAGTGGAAAATAGATGTATACACAAAAGAGTTTCTGGGAAAGATAACCGAATCTACCATGGCAAAAAAACTAGTCGCAGTAGAATCAACCATTCCAACGAACGAATTCTCGAGGAGGGTTGTGCATATACAGCGAAGGACATTTGGAATAATTTTAGACCAGAATTTTTGTCCAATTTGCAAGCGTCCGTATAAAAGTTATAGGTATAGGGGAGCAGATTACAATGATATTCAACATGCGATCATGGCTCAGTTCGCGAGAGTTAATCGCTTTATTACATTCGATCGTGGCTATGAATTTCTGAAGCCTTTCTTTAACAGAACGTATGAGATACAAATTATTTGATGAGGGGCGCGATATTTCGAGTCAAACAATCGCAATTCCTTACCCTTATTGATTTTATCGGATTGTCTGACATACACTTTAAATTTGTGATTTCATATCTTCTAATTCTTGCATGGCCCTAACGGTCTGTCCGTAGCTAACTTGTAGAATTATGAGGAGAATGTTCGAAAGGTCAGAGATCTTAGTGTAAACAATTCTGTGCTTCCTCTATGTGATGATCTTGAATTCATGGGGGTACTCTCGAAGTTTTCATGAGGATGGAGATAAACAATAGTATTTCATCAAGAAGATTCAGGATAAAACTAATGAAGTTATAAGGTGAAGAGTGAATTGTAGTTGAATGTGCAAAGTTTCTCATACTGCCATCATCGTATTGATAAAATAATTATGCCCAAATTATATGTTATTCATTCGTGTCATGTACTACCGGAATAAGGAAATGAGGTATCACTTCCAGCCTTTGACAAACTCACACAGAACTATAACACCTCGATCGATTGTTCGTTAAATCCCTTTTTAATTAGCAGCTGTTTAACGGCCTGCCTGTGATCTCCCTGCAGTATAATTCGTCCTTCTTTGTAGGTACCTCCTGTACCTATTTTTGTCTTTAGCTCGCTCGTTATAGTTATTATCTCTGCATCCCTCATATTGTGCTCTATGCCTCTTATGACTGTAGAGACTTTCTTGTACCTACCCCGGATTTCCTTTGATATAACTATTCTGGCTGTTTCCTTATCTAGCTCATTTATTATCTCCTTGATCGAATCTTGACCGTACTGATTTGACACTGATATTTATAATGCGATTCAAGTTGAAAAGCATTATGGATGGTTTATGGCGTTATTCGCCCCTGTTTTCAGGGAATTTGGTAAAAATCCCGATTTTAGGTTTCAAGACTTACCGCAATTTTTAGTATTTTTTAAAGGCAATTTTCATTTAACGGGCAACTCGTAAAGAGAATTTAGTAGTAATTAGTTAGCACTGACGAAGTGCATTTACAAAATAATATTTACTGCTACTAATTTATTTTATTTTATTTTACTTTACTTTAGAGGCAGTTAGGGATTTCCTTCTTTCGAAGTCGACATAACATTTCCTACAATGAAGACCTAGCTACTCAGACTTGTTATTTTTTATGTACTTTCGATGAAAATCATACCGCATTACCCACGATTTGTGACCAAGGTTTTCCTACCATCATTTGATGACAGCTACTGACATTCGAGGAAACCTTTGCTGATGGCTGGACTCCAAAGGAGGCAATTAAAAGCCTATAGCTGGACAAATGTACTACCACTGGCAACTTAAGGGCACGCGAGCCGGATTCCGGATAAGATTTTGCTAGGACTTTGATATTATGTTTGCCCATTGCGGCATTCTGGCCAGGAACATTCTTGTCATTATCGATAGATTCGACGAACGCACCGTAAAATTAAAAAGGGATGCTTTCGTTTCTTAAAGAGAAGCAAGACACGGGATGCTCTAGGATTTGACATGACCGTCAACATATTTGTCGTTATCTCGTTGCTTGGATTATTACTCTTGGGCTTTTTTTCGTGCGAGAATATCTACTTTACGCAAGCTCAGATTCCGATTGCAAAAAACGACAAAGCAGTAATCTTAACTTTTGGTGATGGATGGAAAACTCAGTATACGACTGCCAAGCCAATTTTGGATAGGTATGGTTTTAAAGCTAGCTTCTTCATAACCTGCACTTTTGTAGGATTGCCGTTACGCATGAGTTGGCAGGATATAGTTTCAATATATAATGATGGGAACGATATCGGCTCAAAGACCATGACGTATAAGACTCTGACCAGACTCTCTTCCAGTGGTCTCAATTATGAAGTGGGTCAGTCGAAACAATGCCTACGTGATCATGGCATCAGTACCACACTTTTTGCCACTCCTAGGGGATTAGGCTCGGATAATGCCACCGTAGTAAATGAAATAGCAAAATATTATGACTTTGCTATTAATGGCTTCTCAAATCTCATGTACCTCAAATGTGATGGTTGGAAGCGCTATTCTAGTCAGACGGATTGTAGAACATATTTTGATAACGGCACTTTAACTTATGCTAATAGGTATTCTGTTAGAGAATGGAGTCATAATTCAATTGACTTCGCCCGAATGCACAACGATACCTCTATCTTTAGATTATTTGTTCAGGAGGTTAATAGCCAGAATAAGTTCAATAACGGCGGAATTATTAATGCTGTTCCGATTGTAGCATATCATAGTGTCCAGGATAGCAATTTACGTGATAGCACAGGCATCGCGCTATTTTCGCAAGAAATGAAATATTTACATGATAATAATTTTAGAGTAATCCGTGTTTCAGATTTAGGATACAACCAAACTACTAATACTCTTTACATAAAAGGCCAATAAGTTTGGATACAGTATGGAAATTAATTGGGAACATTAGCACATAGTCGTGCTGGATTTCAACCCATCTAATTGGCTAGAATCGCTGAGACCAGAAATTTTGTAGAAATTGTCGAATAGTCAGAGCCTTCATACAATCATATATTGAAGTACCTAAGATATATGACGCACCATGCGAGAACACGGAAACCACTACACACTTGCCTTCAATGCTCAGTCTACGTACATCGTGATTCCATCCTCGTGACAAAATAGCCGCTCGTATCTATGAAAAGAACATGAAATGCTTGTTGGAACATATCGGACTATTTGACGACCTACTAGCGACAAGTTAGCTGAGTTTCTTAACTTTTGTTACAAGCTAGTCTTGCGGAACAAGCTAGCATGGTCAAGTCTAATGGATGCTTGGCTACATAAGTTAGTCCCGGAGCATTTCGTAGATCCAAACAATTGAGAATATTGTGAGGGCAGTTGTATAGAAGTGATGGGTTATGAGAAATAAGTGGCCCGAAAAGACAATGTGTCTTCAGTGTAGATGGCCCAAATGATATTTTTTCCGCGTTTGCTCCAGAATAGTGCACCGTACTATTCAGATTGCATTGACCATAAATAATGATCGTTACAGGAACCGAATCATTACAAATATTATCAGCTATCTCTCGTCCTAAAATATAATAGTTATTTTTATTTATGGTGATATTCTGAATAGTGCCATTTTTAAAGGAAGGACCAGCCGCCATTATATCCCACGTCCCACCTGTATTGTTACCGATCCTAAATGCAGTAATGTTGAGAGAAAGCGTGTGTACTTTGACCCCACTATTACATGAATACGAGGATGGACCAGGAATGTGCCCAGCAGTAGTAAGCTTAACGTTCATCAAACCCTGCGCTTGTTGAAACCCAAGTAATAATGGCGATACTCCTATTATTCCCATACTCACAAGGCATTTAACCACTAAAATTGAATTAATACTCATTAAAGCGAGAGTATTGACGAATACCTATATATCAATTCTGTAAGCCGGGGTTTCCATAATCTTACATCTATTTTGAAAGCGCTATTGTGGATATTGAATTTAGAGTCATGCCGAAATGAGATGGGCTTATCAAAAGGTGAATCACGCTATACTCAATTGTGAAGAAAAATATTTAGATTTTCGAAAGCCCACTGAACGATTAAACATAAAGTGCGATAAGTCACACTTATGGGCCTGGGTTAAAAAGCATTTGATGGAATAGTTATACGAATTCACCCACACTGATCATGTTTGAAACACATGTGACAGATTAATAAGAGGAAGAAAGCAATCTGTACTCTCCTTAACCGGATAAACAGGAACGCATATGCCAGTATCCAGAGCAAGCAATAATGATAGGCGTACATTTGGTGAGATTGTAACGTTGAACAGTACTCCCAGTCCACAGTTAGCCAAATCATTTGCGGTTTATTAAAGCGCTAAATGTTACTGAAATATATATAATCCGGAATAACAAACGGTGGCATGGGATCAGAGAATAAGGTATTTTAATGCAAACATGACAGACTGATAGAACGATATTGAAAATCGGTTTAATAGCAGATACTCATGATAACATTGAAAATATAGAGAAATCTGTCGAGGTTTTCAAGGAGAGCAGAACAAATATGGTAATCCACGCTGGTGACTACGAGAGTCCCGAAGCAATTCGGTTTTTTCGTGGGGTAAAACTAATCGGAGTTTTTGGAAACAATGATTTTGATAAATCCGGCATAAGAGACGCATTTAGCGACATAGGCGGTCAAATAAAAGGTGACTTGTATGAATTTGAAGTTGACGATTTAATATTTGCCGTTTACCATGGAACTCAACAAGATCGTAGGGATTTATTAATTCGATCGGGAAAATATGATGTTGTAGTGTGTGGGCATACTCATCGAACCCTTAATTCAAAGGTTGGTAGAACATTGGTTCTTAACCCAGGTACTGCAAAAGGTTGGTTCTTTGGATATATGGCAACTATAGGAATTTTTGACACCCTGACAAAGGCCGTGAACTTTATAGATTTATAGATTTATAGATTTGGAGGGTTGTAGTGCATGCCTAGATATGTTTGATCCATAAGGAGATAGTGAATGCATGCGAATATTGTTCGGCTCCCTCTTCCTTTTCAAACAGATTCTTTGCTAAGGCATAGGTTGAGCAACTTTCTGATAACTTTGGTCAATAGCAAAAATATTTTATTAGAAGCCTATTCTGGAAGAGCCATCTATGAGCACGGTTACGAATATGTTAGAAATAGTAGTTCAGGAATAAGGTTCTAACTTTGGAGGATTAATTATGTAATTTAGAAAGAGGTCGTAAGAATCAGCATATCCCGTATCATTAAGCATCCCATCCAGAGGTCTGACTTTATCATTAACTTTTTTTTATAAAGTTATTAGCTGTATCTTAATGCCTTCGTCACACGTGGTTAAAGCGGTACTGAAAATTACGCGGGAGCGTTAAGTAGCCTTAGGAAATTCCGTAAAACAGAAATTCAAATTCTTTCGATCAATATCCACTGCAGACCACAGAGATCAAGACTATAAAAATGCCAGTTTGGTCTTCAAAGATACCACCGCTCTTTTTAATTCGTTCCCCGATACATCTTTTCGGACCACGAACTGTGTCCCTTTTTTAACAATGCAGCTAACCTCGTTTTCTTTTCCCAAATATTCCAGGGCAGCCTTAATCCTGAAATCTGTTTCTTCCTCCTGCACATTACCTGCACTTTCAATGATTGCTTCCTGGGTCTTTGTGATCTCATCACCTGACTCATTTTGGAGAATTTTTATTCTACCAACCTCTTCTACCGCTTTGAGGTAATAGTAACCTGCAGTGTCTAGTTGTTTACTATTAATTAACGATAGAGTGGCGTCAGCAAGTTCTGCGGCTTTACGTTTAGCGTTTCTTATTGATTCGATAGGATCCACCCCTCGACGTTGTACCTGTTCTGATAAATATTATTTTCTTTTTGGTGACTCAACCGTACATAACGGTAGGTCGGTTTATTTCTAGGAAACGAAAAGTAGTGCTCAATGTGCCTCAAACGGAGTGGAGCACATTACGCAAGGAAAGCACCGATGTATTGATAGCTTATCTGTTGGTTTAAAAGATCATTACTGTTTACTATTAGGGGAACAAAACACACTTTCCGCATGGTATAGCAGTAGCATAATTAAAAGTATAATAGGATGTTCTGCGATATAAATAATGTCCGACTGACCGAAACAGAAGGATGATCCATCATGCAGACTTCCGTATTAGGTAAAGGCCTAGTACGTCCATGGAAATGCATGGTTGTCATACTAGGAATAGTAGAGTAAGCACTAATTCGAAAGAAATGGTGTCCAGTCAATGCCTAGGATGTATGGCAGCTTGGAACCTACAAAGGCAGTCACGAAAGGAAAGCCACATGTCTTCGAGACTCAGTCGGATAATCCGAATTTAAATCCCTTATTTAGTTTCTACAAATTGTACTACAACTTGATCGATGTTTGACAGTTCATATTTTTACGGACTGACTGGTCCATTGTGCACAAGAACCAAGAACAAGAATATCACGCAATCATTTACAACATCAAGCAATGTTTGTTCATCCAGTTGTAAGGCTTCTTGATTGCCTAACTTGTGTCTTTAGCTATCCAGCTGAATTGGGTCTAATATATGTAAAAGGCGTCCAATTTGTCGTGGTATTCAAGTGATTTGGCTAACTCTCGAATTTAGCACCTCTTGTACGTTAATCCCGGTTGAAACATATCGGTATTTTGCAATAATATGGGGAAGCACTTCATGGCTTCGGTAGGAGTCTGTCTCTTTGTTTCAAACAAAATATCTTTCGTCGGGATCGCTAAGAATGTATAGCTCACATCGTTCAGAACCTTTTCTGAGGCACAGGACGAATTCTTGCAAACGCCTAAGACCAGTCCATATAATCTTCCATTACATATTCATTTTTGTGTCCTCTTGAGCAGACGTGCGAAGTCTCCGCATTCGTCGCTAAGGTTTTGAATTCAGTATTGCTTCCCTCCGGAACGTACAGCCCAGGAAAGACTTCACCGCAGGTTTTGCACTTTATCATTAGCATTGGCATTCTAGCTATTCATCTTCTTATTCATCATCTCTTATTTCATATTCGATTGTCTTTATAGTTGTTTGACTTGCATCGACAACATATATTATGATTGAAGGTAAAAGGTGGTCTATTCAACAAGACAAAATTATGAATTCTTTCGAGGTGAGTTATTATTATCATTTTTATGCGCATGATTCACATGGTCTTCTAGCTCTGTTCCGTTACGTGCTGTCAATCCACACACTCTACAGGTAGCCTGTCTTGAGCTGAGTGACACAACTTTTTCGTATCGAAGACTGTCCTTGTCTCTTTTTTCTATCTTTTTTCTATCTTGTTCACCATTTCCGGAAGGGCTATTGGACAATTTTTTGTGCTGATCAGTAAGGATATCGTGTAGTACTAGATTAAGTATTCATCGCCCGGTCCGAAAAGGGAGCTCATAAATATTGAAAGAATATAATTGGTTAGTCAGGGAGCTAGAGCTCGTCCATGCCAAAGTTATAATAACACTGATTACACTTGAATTTCTCTCTACCTGGATTTCCTGAAACTACTTCAAGTGCACTTTTGGTTTTACATCTAGGACATTTACCGTATACTGTTTTCTTGGGCAATGAGGTGTCTACTTACGCAGTGTTCTATTTAGAACTATTCTTCTGGGGTGTCTATCAATACGAGATATACTCAGAGAATCTCCTTATGATAGGCATAATTTTATCGAGATTCAAGCGAGAACATATTCATTTGGACTATACTCTCTTAGTTATGTCCTCATGTTGTTGCGGCTGTAGTAGCAGGTGAGGTAGTTTCATTGATAGTACGACGACTAGAAGAGGAATTGCTTGCAGCTATTCCAGCTATTACGATCTTGACCCACTTGCACTTGTTGACATTTCTTCGCAGGCGTAAGCTCATGGGGAGATAAGATAACCGAACGTCATCGCCATACCCAGAAATACTGGATGAAGTTGGATGTCGTTATAACAGGTAACTTATGACTAGAACCTCCCGCCACATTTTGATTTCGACTCTGTCAATACATTTCATTCTTTCAAACTAATTGCACTTGCTTGCCTTAAGTTTAAGGTTTCCATTGAATGCATCGTTCTCGAACTCGAGATGGATCACGCGAATTTCATATCACTTACTTTTACTACGAAGTTTATAATCTTTATATATAAATCCCTCCGAATTAGGCAGCAAACATGACAATAGACTTAAAATTTGCAAGCGTTGTTACGGTAGCATTGACTGCCTTACTAGTATTCGGTATTTCAGTAGCTGCTGTTCCTGTTTCTGTTGCTGGCCAAGGTTCGTCTAGTAGTAGTGATGCAACAACATTTCTCGAATCGGCAAAATTGCATTTGATGCAAGCCACGAAGGACTTAAAGATGGGCAATTCACAAGCAGCATTGACGCAGATAAATATGACTCATGAGGCTATAACCTCTGCGGAACGGCAAGTGAATTCTAGCATAATATGCAACAACATAAACAATGAAGGCTTTTGCGTCAATCCGTAACCAGCTTCTATCTGACGTAAAACTGAGTTATTAGGACGCTGGCTTCTTTAACCTCCGCCCTGAATTAGACCTGGTGTCACTGCGTTTTTTAATTGATCTGAGGATAACTTAATAAGAACAAAATGAGAATCTATTTTGATCGTAGAATCAATGGACAACTCTCATGATAGTTCAAACAGCCAACAGAGAGGCAGAATTGCTCTCGACTTGGAACATGAAAATATCTTAGAAGAAGATGAAAGAAGAATAGATATAAAGATATGCACCTTGTATGGGGTAGGGGCTGAGGAAGCAAAGGAGATTCATACAAATTATCATTCTCATAGACTTTACTTTCTACTTCGAGATAGAGCAAGGAAGCATGGAATGACAGAATCAACCTTTTTGGAGAGGCTGGAAGGCTTGAATTTTTATCACTATGCATATGTCGTATCTCGAGGGGAATTAATGGAAATGGCTGCCGTCGATATATTGTACAAAGGGTTATGCATCTCTGAAAATAACGGGCCTAGCAATTTTGATGATCGGTATATTAGCTTTTACGGGTAGGAAATAAATTAACCGATAATCCCTTGAAAACGGGCAGCCTAGTTCGTTTTAGAAGACTAGAAAGTTACACGATATTCGGGATGTGATAAAATCTACTATCACCAGTTCATACTATGTATGTTGCTGGGCGTCATAACTTGTTTGTGTGTGTTGGAGGAAGAAGTAGTTTGAATCGAGAACAAACTAAAGGTTTACTCTTATTTTGGTTCTAGAGTCCTCGCACTGATTAGTCGGAATATTCTAATATGGTCTCGGTAAAATGACGATGTCGTGAAAGTAAGAACAATCAATCCTGCTACAGAACAGATGCTCGAAGAGTACGAAGTAATGAATAATGACGATATAAGCAAGGCAGTAGCAAAGGCAAGACAATCATTCAAAGAATGGCAAATCAATATACAAAAAAGGGCTGCTTTTCTTTACAATGTAGCACATCTTTTTAGAAAAGACAAGGAACGGCTTGCTACACTTATAACGACGGAAATGGGAAAGCCATTAAAGGAAGCGAGATCAGAAGTCGATAAATGCGCTTGGACGATGGAATATTATGCGGATTACGGAAGTAACTTTATTGCTGATGAAACCACCAACACGGACGCTAGAAAAAGTTTCACAGCATTTCAACCACTTGGTGTCGTTGGAAGCATAATGCCATGGAATTTTCCATATTGGCAAGCGCTAAGATTTGCCAGTCCATCATTAATGGCCGGAAACACGATTGTATTAAAACCTGCGAGTGCTACGTTACAATGCGGTATCGAAATAGAGAAATCTTTTCAGAGAGCTGGTCTTCCGGAAGGGGTATTCCAAACAGCGATTGGTGATTCTACGGTTGCAGAAATGCTCGTAGATTCAAACGTTAATGCGGTGACGTTTACTGGCAGTGTTGATGTGGGTAAGAAAGTCGGTCAACGAGCAGTGGCACAATTGAAAAAATGCGTGCTCGAGCTGGGGGGGAGTGATCCTTTCATAGTTTGCGCAGACGCAGATTTAGACAAAGCGTCGACGGGTGCGGTCAAAGGCCGCTTTATTAATTGTGGCCAAAGTTGTATCGCTACCAAGAGGTTTTTTGTCGTAGAAAAAATCGCCAATGAGTTCATTGAAAAGTTTACACAAAAAACAGAAAAGCTTAAGGTAGGTGATCCACTTGCCGATGATACCGACATAGGGCCTTTAGTGAGCTCTAAAAGCCTTGAGAATATAGACGAGGTTGTAAGGGACGCATTAGAGGCTGGGGCTGAAGCTCTTACAGGTGGGGAAAGAATAAAGGATAAAGGTTACTTTTACAGTCCTACATTACTCACAAAAATATCCCCAAAGATGCGAATAGCACACGAGGAAACATTTGGTCCTGTCGCTCCAATAACGGTTGTTAAAGATGAAATTCAAGCTATTGAGCAAGCAAATAATTCCGAATTTGGTCTTGGAGCGAGTATATGGACTCAGGACCTTCATAAAGCCGAAAGGTTGTCAAGGCTGGTGGAATCAGGTATAGTGACCGTGAACAATGTAGTAGTTTCTGACCCTAGGGTTCCGTTTGGGGGAATCAAGAATAGCGGGTTTGGTAGAGAATTATCAAGGTATGGTATGCTAGAGTTTGTAAATATCAAATCAGTTAGGTTTTACGATCAATTAATTTACAACCACCATGTAGAATAATAAGACAACGGTCTATAGAAAACTAGAATCTCCGATAATGCTAACGTATGCATACTAGACTAATCATTAGCCGTTTTTTATTTTTAAGTCGTTCTGTAAGATTTCAATTGTTTTCGGTATCTCTTTTTCGGTACAGGAAAGAAATACAGACCCGTAAAGATAAGGGGTATACAAAGTACATCTGATTTAGTGGGATATCATTCTTACATGTACGCATTTCTTCAATTCATAGGGATCGGATATTCTGGAGGGTATGTCTTATTAACGTCAGATTAGTCCATCTGCTTATTGTATCATTTCGTCTGATAAACAGCCGATGATGTGTGAATTTGCTGCCACATCACGGAAAGGTACTGGCCTAGAGTTGAATGACTATGAATTTTGTGGAAGCTCATGGCGGCAAAATATGGGGTGAAAATAATCCCAATGGTATAGGAGCCACTTTACAATTAGCTTGCGGATTATTAAGTGATGCAACCTCTCTACCTATGTCGTTTAGAGATAGCAAACGAAGGTAGATTCTATTATCAGATCTACAGCTGCACAAGTGAGTTATCAAGGAGAGACTACTCCTACTTCTAGATTCTACTAGGCTATGTTGCAACTTGCCCTTGTCTACTACATATAGTTGAAACTAGATAGAAAATAATAGATAGGTCTGTTGAATAAGTGGATCATAATGTAATTTTTAGATTATATTATATAGGCGTCTAGTGTATGATGTGTAATGATTGTGAGGAGTTTTTTTGATGCAAAATAATTTCCCTATGAGAGAATGGCATGTTGAACATATGGAAAAAACGGTTGTAAAGTACGTGACAGGATTATCAGATACCGCCTCTATGTGGGAAAAAAAACAGCACAAGCGGTATGCAAGGATATCAATCGTTTGCAGACAGATAGACTATGATATAAAACATGGAGTTACGAGCGAACAAGTTCTTTTGCTTTTACAAAAAATTCGAACTCATTCCTCCTTTTCAACTCTTCTAAAGAATGAGGGATCGCTGAAAAGGCTAGACGAAATCAAGGAGCATTTTGTGCCTACACCGAATGCCACGAAATGGTGGTAATGGTTTGGATTTCAGGCCCCAAAAAAATAGGGCCACACGAATTTTATCAGAAACCGCAAATTATCTCGGGATCTGTGATAACAGTATGAGCATCTCTACATATTGTACACACATTTGAAGTTAGCATTATCGCAAAGGAATGACTGGGTTGGCTCTTACTATTATTACACATCGATCCGGGAATATAAATGGTCGACAGTTAGCCCAATGTTAACCCAAAAATTGGTTCGATACCATACTAAGGACATAGGGATCCTTAATATTTTTCAGCAAACCGATTTTATTTAATAACATTTGTTTTCTTATTTTAGGGTCGCGAATGAACCAATCATCTTTCGGATAGTTGGCAAGTACTTGGAATATTTTGCTATATCTGCATGATACGAAAGGATATATGCTTTCCCGCCGTCCATGATCCAAATCTCCATAGCTTTAGCTGTTCCTATAATAGGATCATTGTAAGAGTAGACGACCTCGTACGCGATATGACTTGTAAGAGTTGTACTTCGATTTGATTCAAGAAGACTAAAACTTGGGAAAGATTCTTTTAAGAAAATAATTTGTTCGCCGGTAAATGCCTTTAAGGATAAATCTTGAGATGTCACATTCGCTATTTGAATTATAAGATATTCGCGGAATGTGTCGGAAGGTCCTTCCAGCGGTGAAAGAAAATTAACAACTGTATTCCGAGCACCATCTACAATCCCTTTGCTGAATTCTACTTTTTGCCAACCTTCGGGATAGTGCACAATAAATCCGTAAATGGAACTCCTATATGTCAATATATTACTTGCAGGCGCTGTGGTTCTTGTTTTTGTTTGTGCTGTTGCTATTTCTTGTTCTGGAATGTGGAGCATCGCTGAGCACAATAGCAGTAACAACAAAGTGAAAAGAGTAGCGGAATTTGACGCAGGTCTGACAGAATCGCTCATATTTTGCTCGTGATACATACCATATCTATAAGATGTATAAGAGCCTATACTTTACAAAATTATTCGAGACCATTAAATTGCTGGCGCGTGCAATAGACCGCGCCACTTTTGCGGGATTGAAGTATTAGAAATTGAAACAAAACACCGGATGCTGGGGATGCATCTAAAGTATCTACATTATTTTGGGAATGAGTCTATTGAAAGCATTCGAGGCAATTCCAGATACTAGGTTTCCAGTCTCAGTACCTAAGGCAGTATTGAAATATTGAAGTCGTTAAGAGCCCTAGGCTGCGATTACAGTTATATAAGTTGGGCTCCATTATATCTCAGGTAGTATAATGCGGATGAGTATCCAAGGAGGAGATTGATGAATTGAAGAAAATACGAGCTCTGAAGCCGCCGATGATAGTGATTTCTGGTTCATGCCTAAAATTTGATAAAGAAAGACAAAAAATAATGGAGTTTATTGGAGAACTTGAATGGGGGGCTCACACGAAAAGCAATTGCGAATGTTCCTCCAATGGTAGTGCTCTTGGTTGGGATTTCTTTCAAATCTATTTCGATCCGGAATTTGTTGAAAGCCTACTTGAAGTCTATCCCGACATACGAAAAGAGGAGGGAAATATGGTTGAACAGCAATTTGTACTCTGGATTTCAAAACAGCTTAAAAAAAGAAATCTAGAATATTATTTGAAACTAAGTGATATCCCATACGATTACACACAAGGTTTCAGACTAGACCCTGAAAATTATCGTGATGACGATGAACTAGAAAAGTTGCGTTAAAGCTCCGCTTCCTTTAACACGGATTATGCCGCCCGAATGTTGCCAGGCTAGTTTCAACATCACCTGAAGCATATTATACCTCAGTGTACCTGCTTGAAACACAAATCAAGACACGCTCCTTTTCGGAGCTTGAAACATGTTTCCTTCAAGATCGACAGAGTTGCCTTGCTGTGTTAAGTTTGAGGGTGATCTTAAGGTATCCTTAAGGTTCAAACAAGCAATATGATCGATTGTATTGAAGCAAACACCATAGATCCTATCTGGGTTTCGTGCAACTGATGGATTCATAGTGTTCTTAGTTTGTAGTCGTTGCAACAGCGTTCTTGACGTGTTACACTCAAATCGAAGTTTACATTTATGGCAGTAATGAATATGGCCACGTTCATAGTCAATGACTTTGGATTTAGGATCTTAACCTCTTAGCTCCTCCTCAAAACTGGAGCTTCTTGGATACGCTTATTATCGAATTTTCAGTATTAAATTGGTCACCTACGAAATCTTTTTTTTACCATTTCGTCGAAGAGAAATGATTTGAATATGTCCTAGTTTTTCTTACGTTATTCTCTAAGTTTTGTATTCTCCTCCTAGGTAAGCTCCGAACATGCAAAGCTGTTTATTTGATCCATCTTTTCAAAAGTGGCAATAGTTTATTTTTTATTAAGGATTCATGTTCTGCTTCGATATCGAACGAAACCATCAGTACAGGATATTCGTCATTGTCCAATAGGATCGTAGCTCGCTTAACTTTTTCATACAACGTAAATGAGTAGATAGGTTTACCAAGCTTTGATTGCAAGTCGCCCCTCGTCGTCATTCTCAATACAGATTCAATCGTCGATAAGTCGGATTCATCTGGAGTCAATAAATGGTCAGAGCCCTTACGGTACGCAACTTTAATCGTTTTTCCCATTTTGTTGGCGATCCCTGCGAACCTAATTGAACCGTCTATTTTCAGTATTTGATCGCACAGATTAAGGACGCCATTCGCCCTACGTCTGTAAATCTCGTGTTTAATTATATTTTGGATTGGCACGTCCATGAGGTAGACAATTTAACTAAAGACATCCTATTTCACTTCGTCTAGACCTGCTCCCTGAAATACAGAGATTGTCAGATCAATATTGCGACCAGCAACGTGATGGCTGCGAGTCGCGCTATGCTCTACGCAAAGGCCTGTTCTGGCTGAAGCTGAAATTTTCTAAGTTCAACAAAAAAAGTTAGAGCGGCGTCATCTTGTCTATGAGCCTTGCATTAGTGATATGTCCGTCCTTTTCCTCTATCATGAGATCGACTGTGTATTGAACACCATTTAACAAAAAAGTCACTTGTACGTCCCAGGAATCTTTCTTGCGCTCGGATGGAAAGGGAAATACAACTCTGACTTTAAAGTCCCTGATATTCGTGCCGTATAGCGCTTCTGCTGCTTTTTTTGCAACTTTTTCAACGTCTTGGATTGTCTTTACGGAAGCCATCGCTGATGGCATATCTCTACCTGTAACTATAAAAAATTATTGGCTGTGTCTCGCTGTCTAACTACTAAAAGAGCTAGTCTAGACAATGACAATTTTCTGTAGGTTTTTTCGTTGCCAATCTTCGATTCATCATAATTGTATAAGTTTCAACATGATTTGATGTACTCACTATGAGCTTCGCTTGTTGGTTTCTTATTGCTTGTTTGGATGTAAATATTGCTGACCTTGAAAAAGTAGAAGCAGCACCATGCCCTTATGGCAAATTCGCTTACTCTGCACATTGCCTGACTGTCAGAAGAATAGATGATCATTGCTGTAAGAAGATCTTCACTTCGGTCTTGATTCAACTAGTTAAAAATCGAAGTGTTGTGGAGATATGCATGTTCTTATGTAAAACACCAAAAAGAGGTTTTCACGTAACGCTGGTACCATGACCTCAAGCAACTTGCTGATCTGTGGCTATCATATTAATATAATTGCAGAAGCGACCTCTACTGGGAACCATGAATAACAGCACAGAGCAATTATTTGGTCAAGGCGTAAAGCGCACTCAGGGAGAACCGTCTAGAAGATACAATTTGCTTGCCGCCAGACTAATTGCAGACCTTGTGAAAAATCTTTTAGGTCCAGGAGGACTGGAAAAAATGTTCATCGATATCTTGGGGGAAGTCACAGTCACAAAGGATGGGGCAACGTTACTCCGCAAGATTGATGTTGAACATCCTGCTGCCAAAGTTCTGATTGAAGCATCAAATGCAGTGGATAATGAAGTAGGTGACGGCACAACCTCCGTGGTAGTTTTGGCCGGAGCACTCGCTGAGAAGGCTGAAGAATTACTGGATATGGGTATAGCCCCGACTATAATCGTAGAAGGCTATCTTACGGGGTTACAAATTTGTCTTGAAAGTTTGCAGAGTATAGCAAAAAGAATCACGAATAACGATAGAGAGGTGATACAAGGACTTACTAATACCTGTTTGAGACCAAAGATGATAGCTCACAATTCATTTGAAGAAAACATGGTTGCAACACTGGTGGTAGATGCCGTATATACCGTTGCGGATTTTCCGAACAGTAGGCTTGAACCTAATGATATAAAAATAGAAGAAAAAATTGGTAACACTTCAGACACGAGGCTCGTGAATGGCGTCGTAATTGACAAAACAATAGATAACTCTGCAATGCCCAGGTCGATTGAGAAAGCAAAGATTCTTCTCGTGGCCGAGGAATTAGAAAGTAAACGAACAAGGACAGACGCCGTTATCAGTATTACAATGCCATATCAAATTCGATCATACCTTGAGAAGGAGCTGCTCATGACGACCTTAAAAGTTCAGCGTATTATTAGTTCTGGAGCAAATGTCGTAATTTCACAAAAAGGTATCAGCGTTCCTGCACAGAACTATCTTTCTAAAGCAGGTATCATTTCGATCAGGCGGGTAAAGGAAAATGATATGCATTGGCTTAAAAAGGCGACAAATGCTGAGGAACTCAGAGACCTCAACAGGGACGTCCCACATAGCTACCTTGGCTATGCTGAGAGAGTCTACGAAAAATTTGTAGGAGATGATAAAATGGTGTTTGTCGAGGGTTACAAAAGCCCTAAATCTATGACTATCCTCCTCAGAGCAAGCTCAAAGCGATTACTTGATGAATACCACCGCTCTGTATT
>WNGD01000924.1_pt1 | contig 32101 bp, 29 predicted proteins | sample 5400671 | NCBI WGS metagenome assembly WNGD01 (sample SAMN13153369, study PRJNA577476) | soil metagenome | isolation source: 40 cm soil or saprolite under grassland replicate 2 | place: USA:California | collected 2016-06-15
TTTGCAGACCTCTGCCTTACCAGTTGGCTACGGCGCCCGCTCGCGAATTGGCCAAGTTCTCGATCGGCGGAAGCGCCGTGAGGATCGCCGCCTGATCCTTTTCCCCGTGGCGGCACCGCGTCGGGGCTAACGTGGGCGTCGTTGGCGCGGCGGGGTTTACCGTGCGGCGTCAGGTGAAGAGGGTAAACAGCACCGTCCGCTAGGCTTCTGCGCTCGCGCGGGAAACCTTCACGATCGACCACCCCAGGTCGGTGATCATCTGGACAAGCTTCGCGAGCTGCTCGAAATTCACGGGCTTCGTCAGGAAGCCGTCTGCTGCGCGTACGGCGAAACGCTCCTGCTCGCTCTCGGACACTGTGAGCACCACAACAGGAAGCTCCCGCAAGTGCGGATCCTCTCGGATGCGAAGGAGCACGTCTCGCCCGTCCAGCTTCGGCAGATTGAGATCGAGGAGCAAGAGATCCGGGCGAGGGGCTGCCTCGTACGGGGCCTCGCGTCGGAGAAACGCGAGCGCTTCGACACCGTCTCGGACCGTCCAGATGCGGTTCTGCAGCTTTGCGCGCTCGAGACCACGCAAGGTGAGGTCGATGTCCTCCTCGCTGTCTTCCACCATGAGGATGGTGATGGGATTCGAGCTGCCGACCATGCCAGTGATCCTAAAAGGCCCCGAATTGGAGGCTAAGGTACGGATCGCGACTCAGCAACCCTTCTTCAGCAACTCCGTACGCGCCCCCGAGGAGGGACGCTAGTAGCCTCCGGGTGACGCTTACAATTCTGGCTTCCACTCAGGTCGCGCAGACCTTGCTGCCATGATCCTCCGTCGAGCGGGGCGGTCATCGGGGTAGAGTGGGTGTGAAAGTGGGTGTGCCTCGCGCGGGCCTAGACGTGGCCCGGCGGTTTCGGTAGACTGTCGGGCGCGTCCGGCGAGGAATGACGGCACGTGTCGCGGCATGGCGTTTGCTGTCGCCGTACACGTGACTACGGATCAAGAGGCTGGGGGTTCGAGTCCTCCTGGGCGCACCTACTAGACGGGTAGACGGGTAGACGTCGAGACGGGTAGGGTTGTAGCGTGCACATCATCACTACCCGTCTACCCGTCTCGCCGTCTGTCCGTCTAGGTTTTCGGGGCGTAGCGCAGCCCGGTTAGCGCGCCTGGTTCGGGACCAGGAGGTCGGTGGTTCAAATCCACTCGCCCCGACTGTTGACCAAATGCTCGATAGCCAGTTGGGTTATCGAGCATTCTTGCTTCGACAGAACTTCCCCTCATTGGCCCCCTAATTGTCTACACAAGCACTTGTCCCCGAATTGTCAGACAAGCAAGCGATTACCGCGATGCCTACCGCGACCACAGAGAGGCCGAGAAGTAGCCCGATCGTTTTGCCGGCACTGAGCCTCTGGGTCGCGACCTGCGTGACGTCCGAGACCGCGACGCTGGATGGCACTCCGTGGCGGACTCCCGCCAGGCTGTCGCCCGCCGCAATTCGGGGTTCATCGAGAACCAAGCGCGAGCCGTCGGCCCGGGTCAGGCGCACGACGCGGGGGTGCTTGGTGGAGATCAGCTGCAGCGGGCTGACTTCCTTCTCAACGTGCCAGCTCGTGCACGAGGAAGGTCTTTGTTTACGCACGGAGAGGATGCAGATTTGTCCTGTTCTCAAGCCTTACGCGCCAGTAGCTCAGCTGGATAGAGCGTCGGCCTCCGGAGCCGAAGGTCGTGGGTTCGAATCCCGCCTGGCGCATCGAGTTAGAGAGTCGCTCACGGATTTGTCACAATGGTTGTCACAGGCGCCCTTCATTCTAGAAGCTCCAGCGCCGACCAGAGAGCGCTGCGTCGGGCGTCGTCATCAACCGCCGTGCGCAATTCGTTGTCGAGCCAGAACACCGGAATCTCGTCTAACCCAGCCTCGCCGACAGCTGCGAGCTTTGACAATGCATGACAATAGCCCGGCTACGCAGCACGCGGTTAGGATGGCCGAAGACTGCGTGTTATTGTGCGGCCGGGGCTGCGGCGCTATCACTTAGGAGAAAGGCCCCCCAACCCAGAATCCACAATGGCTCGTCTGTTCTGGCTGACGCTCATCGCCGCTTTCGGTGTCGCCCTGCTGCTCGGAGCCTCCTGGGCCGTCGCCTATAACACCGTGGCCAACCTGCTTGGCGCTCCCCCACCCGTGATGGGCACGCAATCCACTACGTTGCTGTGGCGGGGCGCACCAGAACTGCCGGGACATCCACGCGTGTGGCGCTTCGTATTCGGACCCACCCTCATCCCCGGAGCTCCGACCGTGCGCATCTACGTCACGCCGCTCGGACACCTGGTCGAGACCGACCCGGCCGATCTCGAAGCGCGAGTGAAGACTTTTCATCCGTTGTGACAGACTGCCGGAGTGTGACATCGGCGGACCGCAGACAACAAACAGGCCGCGGAGCATGAGGAGTCGCGGAAACAGTCTCCATCGATTCCTCACCTACCTCCGCCCGTACCGTTCGCTGGTGGCGCTCGCGGCGTCGTTCGGCGTGGTCCGCTACCTCATTCCGCTCGCCCTTCCCTGGAGTGTCAAGGTCTTGGTGGACGATTTCCTCGGGGCGGCGCGAGCGCGGCCGCGGATCCCGCTCGACCTCCTGATGGCCGCCCTCGTGGCGCTGTATCTCGTGTACGGCGTCGTGAGCTACTGGCGGTCATATCTGGCCGGCCTGGCCGGGCACCGGCTGATCTTCGATCTGCGCCGCGACCTGTACCAGCACGTCCAGCGCATGAGCCTGTCGTTCTTCGACCGTCAGCGGATCGGGGCCGTCGTCGCCCGGATGACCAGCGACATCGCGTCGGCGCAGAATTTCGTGGGCGCTGCCTTCGTCAACACGGCGATGGATCTCGCCTCCATCCTCGCCATCATCGTGGTGCTGTGGATCGCGCACTGGAAGCTGGCGCTGGTCGCGGTGGTGGTCCTCCCCTGCTATGCCGTGATCAGTTACCGACTGACGCGGCTGATCCGCCGGCAGAGCCGGACGATTCACGACCAGCTGGAGGAGATCACCGGTGAGCTGCACGAGCAGATGGGGGCCATGGCCACCATCCAGTCGTTCACGCAAGAGGAGGCTGAGGCGCGCGAATTCGAACGTCACAGCCGGCGCCATCTCCATAGCGTGTTGGTGAGCGTGCGCCTGCAGTCAGTGGCGCTCGGCGTGACCGGCTCCCTGACGGCGCTCGGGCCCGTGCTCGTGCTGTGGTTCGGGGCGCATGAAGTCCTGGCCGGGCGACTGAGCGTCGGCACCCTCATGGCGTTCTACGGATATCTCGGCATGCTCTACCAGCCCGTCCAGCGCCTTGCCGAGCTCAACCTGGTCGTGTCGAACAGCCGGGCGGCGATGGATCGGATCTTCGAGGTGTTCGACACCTACCCGGAGGTGCGCGAGCGACCGGGCGCTACCGAGCTTGGCCGGGTGCGCGGGGCGCTCGCCTTCGAAGGCGTCTCGTTCCAGTACGACGGGGGGTCACCGGTCCTCGATCGCGTCAGCCTGCAGATCGCGGCGGGTTCGACGGCCGCGTTGGTGGGGCCGAGCGGCGCCGGCAAGTCCACGCTCGTCAAGCTGCTGCCGCGATTCTACGACGTGACCGCCGGCCGGATCACCCTCGACGGGGCGGACGTTCGCGACCTCACCCTCAAATCCCTGCGACGCAACATCGGCATCGTGGCGCAGGAACCCCTGCTCTTGAGCGGCTCGATCGCCGAGAACCTGCGCTACGGGAGACCCGACGCAACCGACGCGGAGGTGCACGAGGCCGCACGGCTGGCGCTCGCGACCGAGTTCATCGACCGGCTCCCGGACGGCTATGAGACGGAGATCGGCGAGCGGGGCGTGAGGCTGTCCGGCGGCGAGAAGCAGCGTCTCGCGATCGCGCGCGCGTTTCTCAAGAACGCACCCGTCCTGATCCTCGACGAACCCACCTCGGCTCTGGACCCCGAATCCGAGGCGCTGATTAAGCAAGCGCTTACCCAACTGCTGCGGAACCGCACAGCCTTGATCATCGCGCACCGACTGTCCACCATCGAGCACGCGGACGAGGTGGTGGTGCTGGACCGCGGCCGGGTGGTCGAGCGGGGCCCGCACCGGCACCTGCTGGAGCAGAACGGCCTTTACCGCCGGTACGCGGCAGGCGGACTCGTGGCCGGGCTGGGATAGGCTGCCGGTGACACGCTAACGGCGGGACAGCGCTCCCCGGGCGATCGCGACCTCCGGTCGATCGCCGTCCCCCTGCTCCATCAGCGTGAGGAACTCCTGGTACCTCGCCCGCGCGGTCCCCAGATCGCCCCTTAGCTCCGCTGCCCGCGCAGCGCCGAACAGGCTTCGGGCGCGGCCCGGCTGATTGATGAGCGACACGGCGTACGCGGTTGCCGCTTCGTCCGGACGACCGAGCTCGAGCAACAAATCGCCGAGCAGCTCGCGCGCGGGGAGCACCGCGCCGGGGGTGATGGGATGCTTGAGGGTCCTATCCTCGAGGTCCGCCGCGGCGGTGGCCTGGCGAACCGCCTCAGCGCGATTCCCAGCGGCACGCTCGAGCCATGCGGTCGCGGCGAGTCGTTGAATCTTCACCTGGCTTGCCCAGTCGTAGACCTGGCCTCCGCGTACCGCGCCGAGCTCGCTCTCGATCCTGGCGAGCGCGGCGATCTCGGCCCGCGCGAGCACCGTGTCACCCGCGCGGGCGGTGCCGATCGCGCGCGCGAAGTGGGTGAGCGCCTCCGTCGCAGGCCACTCGGGCGCAGGCCGAACGGCCAGCCGGGCCGCGTCGCTCCAGCGCCCCCGCTCGAGGGCGTAGCGCGCCGGGATCGCCGCGAGGGCGTAGGCGTTCACGAGCGAGCCCGGAGGGTAGCTGGCCGTGACGCCGGCCGCGTCATCGACCACCTGCTTCGCGGCGGCGTCCCTGCCCTGCTGCAGATCCGCGTAGACCAGGTAGTCCCAGGCATGCCCCGTCTGGTCCCACAGCGCGTTGAGATGCCGCTCCTCCTCGAACTTTCGCCCCGCCGCGGCCGAACGCGTGTTCGATGCGATGTCGTCGTCCCACAGGCCGAGCCGGGTGAAGATGTGCGACGGCATGTGCTGCGCGTGGGGCACGTCGGGCGCGATGGCGGCGTAGTGGCGCGCGGCGTAGAGACCGTGGCGGGCGAGCTGCGGGGCGTCGTTCCCGTGGATCAGGTAGTGCGCGAGCCCCGGATGCTCTGGCTCGAGTTTGAACAGCGGCTCGAGAATCGCGTCGGCCTGCCTCTGGTAGCTGAACGTGGTGTCGGTCGGATTTGCGAGGCCGAGCGCGATCAGCGCCAGCGCGTAGAAGATCTTGGCCTCGCGATCGTCCGGATAACGCTGGGACACGCCTTGCATCGCAAGCGCGTAGGCCCCGAGCCGGATCTTGTGGTCGGTGGTGGAATACGCGGCGTAATAGCTCCGAACCGCCGACCCGTAGGCCCGTTCACGGGCCGTGCGGGCGAGCGTGAGCCCGCGCTCCGCGGCCGCCAGCCCGGCGGCCGGATCGACAGCTGGTGGGATCCACAGGGGGTGGAACAGGCTCATCGCCTGCCCCCAGTATCCCATCGCGCACGCCGAGTCGGCGGCGACCACCGCCTTGAAGGTGTCGCCGGCCCGCTCGTACCAGAACGAATGCAGCAGCGCGACCCCCTGCTCAAAGCGCCGTTCCGCCTCCGGGCTGCACGACGTCGCGAACCTGACGTGCCCGAGCTGTTCGGCGTGCTCAGCGTGCTCTTCGTGAGCTTGTGCCGGCAGCCGGGCGGCGACGCTCAGCATCAAGCCCGCGTGCACGGCGAATGAGGTGATTGCACGCATACGCCGAGACCTCGAGTGGGCGAAGGGTCCAGTATGCTCCTCGGAACGCGAGCCCGCCACTCTCGGCGAGCGACCCAAGTGGTGTGCACACTCCTTAAGTAAGGGTCGTCCGAATGCTGATCTCCGACGTGAGCGTCCGATGGACCGGGCACTTGTTGGCGATCTCGAGTAGTTTGGCACGCTGCTCCTCCGTAAACTCGCCGGCGACGGTGATCTCGCGCTCGATCCGATCGAGCATACCCTGTCTCGTCTCGCAGTCGGCGCAGTCCTCGGCGTGGATCCTCGAATGGTGGAGGCGCACCGTGACGCCTGTAAGCGGCCACCCTTTCCGTCGCGCATACAGCGCGATCGTCATGGACGTTCAGGAGCCGAGCGCCGCCAGCAACAAGTCGTAGGGTCCGGGCCCGCGGTCGGTCCCACCCGAGGCCACCGGCTCGTCGGCGATCAGCCGGTGGCGCCCTGCGGTGATCTCCTGCGCGAATCCCGCCGCGCCGCCGCGCACCGTGACTACGCCTTGTTCCGCTCCATCAACCATGAGCCACCTCCTCTTGTGAATAGATCGGCACGCCTAGCGCCGTTCCAACTATCCCAGACGGCTGAACGCAAGGTACGCGAGGCCCGCGATGATCCCGGCGACGGGGAGCGTGACGACCCAGGCGAGCCCGATGTCCCGCACCACCCGCCAGCGCACGTCCTTGCGGTGTAGTCCGATACCCAGGATCGCCCCCGATGAGACGTGCGTGGTCGAGACCGGGAGCGTGAGGAACGACGCGAGTCCCACGAGCGCCGAGGTTACGAGATTCCCTGCGAATCCGTCGTCCGGCGCGATGCGGGTGACCTTGCCGGCCAGGGTCTCCGTGACCCGCCGCCCGGCGACGAAACTCCCCAGACCCATGGCCAGGGCCGTAAGCAGGAAGAGCCAGTGCACGCCGACACCGGCGCTCGCCCCGGCCGCCGCGCCGATCGCGAGGATCTTCGGCGTGTCGTTCATGCCGCGGAACAAGCTCGTGCACCCAGCGGACAGCCAGTGCAGCGAGTCCATGGCGTTCATCCGCGCCAGAACCGCGGGCGGGCACTCGGCGCCCGCGATGACGTGAAGCGACGACCCCTGGGCGAGCGCCGCCGCCGAGCCCGCCACGGCCACGACCGGCTCGGTGCGCTCCACACACACGCAGTAACGGTTGAAGCGTCGGAACGCGAGGCCGATCAGCGGGAACACCGCTACCATCAGGACCAGAGACAGGAGCGGCGACGCGGCGAGCGGCAGCGCCGTCTTCCGGAGGACCCCGGCCCAATTCACTCCCCCCGCTCCTTGCGCGACGAGCGCTGTTCCTATCAGGCCGCCGACGAGCGCGTGCGTTGTGGAGACGGGCAGGCCGGTGCGGGTCGCTACGATCAGCCACCCGATCGCCCCGGCAGCGGTAGCGCCGAGGAACAGAGGCCCGTCCACCGGTGCCGCGAGCAAGCCCTTCCCCGAGAACACCGCCACGAGCCCCTGGGAGGCGAAGCCGGCGAGGACCCCGCCCGCGACCGTCCACGCGGTGCCCCAAAAGAGCGCGCGCCGCAGGTCCGTCACCCCGGACCCGACGAGCGTGGCGATGCCTTTCGAGATGTCGTTCGCCCCGTTGCCGTACGCGACGCCGACCGCCAACACGACCAGGAGGAGTGCCGACATCAGCAGCACCCTCCCTCCGCGCTGCAGCAGCCATAACCCACGCGCTCCTCGCCCGGCTCGAGGATCGCGAACATCCCCCGGTAGGGCTCCCGCGAGAGCTTCGCCACGGTATCGGTGCACACCTCGTACGGCTCGTTGCGCGGGAAGAGATGTCCTTCTTCGTCGACGAACGCCTTCCCGGGGCCCAAGTACACGGCGCGGTGGCCCTGGTAGACGCACCCCGCGGTCTTCTCGTATTTGAACCCTTGCACCGTGATCGAGAAGAACGGGTAGCCCTCGACGTCCTTCCAGTAAGTCTTTTTCAGCACCGTGAGGCCGTAGAACCCAGCGCGTTCGAGCTGGGCCAAGCACTGCTCCTCGGTGAGCGCACCGACCAGGCACTCGCCCCAGAGCTCGGGGTTGACCTTCAAGTGGGGCGGCACGTCGGTCTCGCTCACGATGTCGGAGACCACGATCCGGCCATGATCCTTGAGGATGCGCCACATCTCTTCGAACACCCGCGGCTTGTCGGGCGACAGGTTCACCACGCAGTTCGAGGTGATGAGATCCACGGTCTTCGAGTCCACGGGGATCTGCTCGAGATAGCCCCTGCGGAACTCGACCACGTCGTAGCCCAAGGCCGCGGCGACTTTCGGCTGGTTCTCCTTCGCCACCGCCAGCATCGCGTCCGTCATGTCCACGCCGATCGCCTTCCCGCTCTGGCCGACGAGCTTCGCGGCGATGAACACGTCGATCCCCGCGCCCGAGCCAAGGTCTACGACGGTTTCCCCCGGCTGGATGTTCGCCGAGAGCAGCGGCGACCCGCACCCGTAGAAGCGGTCGAGCACCTGCTGCGGGATGTGCGCGACGGCCGTGGCGTCGTACGTGGTCGGGCAGCAGAGATCGGCCTTCGGCTGCTCGGCGGCGGCCGCGTAGTACTCCCGCACCTTGGCGCGTGGCTTGTCCACGTCGAACGACAGCACGCAATTCGAATGCAGCGTGAGCACCGGCTGCTCGGCGAGCGCGCCGTCGGCGGTGCCGCAGGCGATCGCCCCCGCGCCCATGGCGTGCAGGACGAGCGGTGCGTCGTAGCCCGACCGGCGGTTCGCGCGGGCGCGCTTCTCCTTGCCCAGGGTCGTCATCACGCGTCGCACCAGGGCGAGCTGAACCGGATAGTACGGATCGGGCCCGAGCGGGTCGCCCGCCGAGAAGCACCAGGCGTGCTCCCAGTCGCCGCCGCCGGTGAGGAAGCGGAACGGGTCTTCCTGGACCGCGGGCTTCCGGGCGACGGTGGCAGCCCGGAGCTCGTGCACCACGGGCGAGCGATCGAGGATCTCGGCCAGGTCCTGGCGGGTCACGTCACCACACAGCAGCCGCGGCTCGTTGGCGAGCGCCGCCGTGGGGTAGACCTTCCCGTCGAAGTTCACGCAGAGCGAGTCCCAACCGCCGTTGCCGAAGTCGTATTTCACGCCCGGGACGCCGTTCACGCGTCGCTTCACCGCCTCCACATTGTCGAGCAGAATGCCCATGCCCTCGGCGGCGTCCGCCGTGCGCCCGACCGCTGCAACGAGCTCCGGAATCTCTGGGAAGAACCCGTTCAGGCTCGCCGCCGCCCGCCCTCGCTTGTGGGTCCACATCAGATGGTGGCTCTTCGCGCCGGCGGCCTTTGCAAGCCCTGGGAGCTGGGGCAGCTCGGGGAGATTTCGTTTGGTGGTCACGGTCGTGAGCGCTACGTCGTAGCCCAGATCGGTGAGGAGGCGCGCGCCATCGAGTGCCTTCGCAAACGTGCCCGGCCCTCGCACTGGATCGTTGGTCTCAGGCGTCGCGCCGTCCACCGATACCTGGAAGCGCACCTGAGCCCGGTCCAGCGCGCCGACCTCGGTGCGGATCCGGCCCTCGAACACCGTGGCGTTGGTGAGCACGATGACCTCGAGGCCCCGAACATCGGTGGCGTGGCGCAGCAGGGCGAAGATGTCCCGCCGCACGAACGGCTCACCGCCCGTGATGTAGAGTCGCTCGACGCCCAGCGCGACCGCCCGGTCCACGATGCCTCGTAGCCGCTTGAGCGGCAGCCCGGGCTCCTTGCCCGGCCCTGACGAGACGAGACAGTGGGCGCACGACAGGTTGCACGCGTTGTTGATTTGCAGCCACAGCTCCCGCAACCCATGGGGCGTGACCAGGGCCGCGCGGCCGGGATAGGGCGCGCGGGCAAAGCGCTGCTCGGCGAGCATGCCCGCCCGATCGAGCGCCCGCAGGAAATCGTGCACGTGTACCCAGGCTTTCCCCGCTTCGACCTGCCGTTCGCCCGCATACCGGGCCACCAGCCCGCCGAAGGTGATCGATCCGTCGCCCCGGGCGATGATCTCGAGCAGCCGCCGGCCCGCGGGCTCGACCACGATCCAGTTCGGCGCCGCGCCGTCCACGGCATACGTGAGCCCGTCGTCCTCGAACAGATGCAGTGCGGGAACGTGGAGCGGCGTGCGCTCTGCGAGAGTCGTCATGGTGACCTCCGGCTGCGATGCTGATCCAGTGATATGGTCACACGGCCCAATCCCCGAAAGGGCCGGTAAGTTTCCAGCGCCCCGCAATGAGCTAGCACGAGTCGGCAAGGAACCGCTCGATGCGCGGCCACTGGGCCAGCCCGTCGGCGTAGCCCAGGTCGATCAGCGCAGTGGTGTAGGCCGGGTCGAACAGCAGGTAGCTCAGGAAGTCCACGGCGGTGGCCCGGTGGCCGCCCATGCCGCGGACCATCCGGCGGATCGCGAACGGGAGCTTCGCCCCCGACCCCGCGACGAGCGCGCCGAGGTCCCGCGAAGGGCGGAGCATCAGGAGATTGACCGGTCGCAATCCCTCGGGCGCCGCCCCGGTCGGCACGCGCGCCAGGGTCCGGTTGATGCGCTCGACTCGCTCCGCGTCCGCCTCAAGGGCATCGAGGAAAATCGCGTGCAGCAGCAGCCCGATCACTTCCGCGATGGTGGGATAGTCGCGCAGCGCGGAGGCGCGCGAGGCGGCGAGTTCGGCCTCGCTGCGCTGCGTGACCACGAGGAGGGCCCGGGCGCCGAGATGGATCGCCGGAGCGAGCGGCGCGGTCTGGCGCACACTGCCGTCGCCGTAAAACGCGTCCCCGAGGCGGACGGCGGGAAACAGGATCGGCAGCGCGGCCGACGCCATCACGTGGTCCACCGTGAGCCGGGCAGGCACGGCGGAGCGCAGCGCGCGCCGCCACGTGGGCACGTCAGGACGGCCGTGCACGAACGTCACCGTCTCCCCTGACGCGTATGAAGTCGCACTCACCGCCACCGCGCGCAGCCGGCCGGCAGCGATGTTGGCGTCGATCCCTCCGCAATCCAGGCGCCCGACTAGAAACTCATGCAGCGGGCTCAGATCCACCAGGCCGCGCACGACCGCACCCGCCTCGGGTGTGCCCAGCAGCGTGCCGGCCACGCCACGCAACAGCGCCCGCCCGAGGCGCCACGGCTGAATGCGGTAGACGCGATCCACCGTCAGGTGCCGCCAGTGATCGCGCAGCGACCCAAGCGCGGCGGACAGTGTCTGGGCGTGCGCCGCGAGGTAGACGGCGTTGATCGCGCCGGCGGACACACCAGTCACGATGGGAAACGAGAGGCCGGGCGCCCGCTCGGCGATCGCCGAGAGCACCCCCACCTCGTATGCAGCCCGCGCGCCGCCGCCCGCCAGGACTAGCGCCAACCGGTGCGAGTCGTGAGGGATCGGTGAGCTCGTCATCATGCCCTCCGCGTCCTCGCGTCCTTCCTAGGACGGCACCGTGAGCCGCAATCCGCGGTGGCACTCCCTACAGGTGACCGATTGCGGCGCGCGCCACCGCGGCGCGAGCTCGAGAGCCTGCTCCGTCCCGCAGTCGGGACAGGCGCCGTGCGCATCGGTCGTGAGCTCCGCCGTGCCGAGCCGCTGGAAGAACTGAGTCCCTCCAGGGCCCGGCGCATGCGCTGCTCGCGACTGAACTCCTGGATCGTCACGGTGCCGCGGGTAGGCGTGCCATGGTAGCCGCTGAGGCTGAACGCCTGAACGCGGGTGCTATGAGACCGCACGGCCATTGGTGCCGACTCCTACACGCCCGCTCCCGCGGAGTTCGGTGTTACTTAATCAGCCGGTCGCAGGCCTCTACAGGGTGTCAGGAACACTCCACCGGACGCCGTTTGGCGGTAGCTTCCACCGCCATGCGATCGATCATCGGGGTTGCCGGGGCGATCCTGCTCGCGACCGTGCTGTGGGACGCCTTCGAGACGATCATCCTCCCGCGCCGGGTGAGCGGCCGCATCCGGCTCACCAAGCTCTTCTACCGTGCCAGCTGGCACCCCTGGCGAGCCACCGCCCGGCTGTTGCCGCGGCGGCCGCGCGACGCCTTCCTCAGCTTCTACGGCCCGTTGTCCCTGATCCTGCTCCTCGGTCTCTGGGCGACCGGCATCGTCCTCGCCTTCGGCATGCTGCAATGGGCCGCAGGCTCGGCCCTGGTCATGGCGGGTGGCGCGCCCGGCTACTGGACCGATGTGTACATGAGCGGCACCACGTTCTTCACGCTGGGGTTGGGCGACGTCGCGCCACGGACCGCCTTCGCCAAGGCCCTCACCGTGATCGAAGCAGGCACGGGCTTCGCATTCCTCGCGGCCGTGATCGGCTATTTCCCGGTCATCTACCAGGCCTTCTCCCGCCGCGAGGTGGCGATCTCGCTGCTCGACGCGCGGGCCGGCTCGCCGCCCACCGCGGGAGAGCTGTTGTGGCGCTATCGCTGGGACAAGAGCGGCGACGCGTTAGCGGCATTGCTGCAGGACTGGGAGCGCTGGGCCGCCGACGTGCTCGAGAGCCACCTCTCCTATCCGCCGCTCGCGTACTTCCGGTCCCAGCACTACAACCAGTCGTGGCTCGGCGCCCTGACGACGATCCTCGACTCGAGCGCCATCGTGATGGTGAGCCTGGAAGGCTGGTGCGCCCGTCAGGCGGCGCTGACCTTCGCCATCGCCCGGCACGCCGTCGTGGACCTGGCACAGGTCTTCAACACGCCGCCCCGCGAGGCGCGGCACCAGCGGCTCTCCGACCCCGAGTTGGCGCGGCTGCAGGCGCGCCTCGCGGAGGGCGGCGTGCGGCTCCGCGACGAGCCTGGTGAAAGCGGGGCGCAGCGGCTGGCGGACCTGCGACGGATGTACGAGCCGTACGTCGCCGAGCTGGCACGCTATCTGGCGGTGGCGTTGCCGCCGTGGCTGCGAGACGTCGAGCGCCCGGACAACTGGCAGACGAGCAGATGGGAGCGCCCGCTGCGGCCGCCGCGCCGCACGCCGCCGCGCGTGGACGAGGATCACTTCTGAATCGCTCGCTGGACACGTCTCGCCGTCGAGGCTACGTTCGCTGCCTCTCGCGTCGTTCGGAGGTTGCCATGCGTGTCGCGTTGCTCCCGATCCTCGTCGCCGCGCCAATGGCGACCGCTGCACAGGACGTGCGCCTCTCCAACGACGGTGTGGGCTCGGGCTACGTGAGCGCCTACACGCTCGCCACCGGCACCCCCTACAGCGACGACGTGCTGGACGAGTGCTCGATCACGTTCGGCCGCCAGAACGAGCCCGCGGTCGCCGTCGATCCGCGGGACACCCGCGTGCTGATCGGGAGCTCGAACGACTACTGCGGGGTGTACGCGGGCTCGACCCCGGGCAATTTCGTGCCCAACGGGCCGATCTGGCTCGGGTATTACCGGTCCGAGGATGGCGGAGCCGGCTTCACCAGCTCCCTCGTTCCGGGGTATCCCGGCGACCAGTCGCCGTTCACCGCGCTGGCCCATATCCGCACGGCGAGCGCCGGCGACCCGGTGGTCGCGTGGGACGCGCACGGGCGCGTCTTCATGGGCTCGGAGTCCTCGGGCGACCCCGCGGGCACGCCCAAGACGTTCGGCGACGTGTGGGTCGCACGCTACGACAACCCGGACGGCGAGTTCGGCAACACGCTGCACGACGGCAAGCGCTACCTCGGGACCGAGACCGTGGGCAAGGGCTCGTCCGCTCCGAACCTGCTCGGCAAGTTTAACGACAAGACGGGAATCGAGGCCGACCGCACGGGCGGCGTGTGCGACGGCACCGTGTACTTCGCCTGGGTACGCTACAGCGGCAACGCCGGAGACGTCGCGATCTACGTGGTGCGCTCGACCGACCACGGCGCCACCTGGTCCAACCCCGCGAAGATCTCCGGCAACTTCAACAACACCCAGGACCCCGAAGTGGCGGTGACCGGCAACGGCCACGTATACGTCGCCTTCTCGAATAGCGACGGGACGAGTCTCTCCATGGTGTACGCCAAGTCCACCGACTGCGGCGCCAGCTTCGCGCCGCCGCAGGTGGCGGCGACCGTGGCGCGCTACGAGGCGCTCGACCTCGCCGCACCGCAGCCGATCCCCCAGCCGTCCGGCTCGCTCGACGACCCGCTGTTCCAGCTGGACAGCCGCTCGTTCGCCAGCCTAGCGCGGGACTGCGGCGACTTCGCCGCCCATTGCCAAGCGGGGTACACGTTCTTCCGGCGGGTCACCTCGCCCCGGTCGACCGCCGACGAATTCGACGCGGCCCACGAGTTCGTCTACTTCGTCGTGGACGCCTGCAAGGCGGGCACGACGGTGAACACGGGTACGACGTACGGGACGGTCCGCCCGGGCACGGCCTGCCAGACGGGGACGTTTTTCGCCCGGCTGGATGGCGCCACCGGCGCCACGACCAGCCTGATCGCGCTCGACGACCAGCCGGTCGGGCACCAGTTCTTTCCCGACATCTCGGCCGACGGCGGCGTGCTGCACGCCGTCTGGTGGGACAGCCGGCGCGACCCGGCCTACTCGGTCGGCCGCCCGATCGGCAATGACGCGAGCGGGGTCACCGGTCCGTCGCTCGACATGTTCGCCGCGCAGTCGAAAGACGGCGGACTGACGTGGAGCAAGGCGATGCGCCTCACGGACGTGTCGAGCAACGGCAACTTCGAGCAGTTCGGGAACCGTACGGTGCCGTTCGCGGGGGACTACATCTGGGTGACGTCGCAAGGGAAGTTCGCCTACGTCGCGTGGACCGACTGGCGCAACACGATCGCCGGGACCGATCCGCGGGAGCCGGGTGCGGCGGACGGCGCCGACGTGCGCCAGTGCCGGACGTTCGATCCCGCCGCCGGCGCCTGGAGCTTCGACCAGTGTCCCCGCGACGGGGGCATCGACCAGAACATCTACGGGAGCACGGCCCCCTAGAAGGCGACCGCCAGGCCCACCCGCGCCAGGCTCTGCTCGATCGGCGCGTCGATCTCGCCCGTCGCCCCCGGATTGGTCTTGCGACCGACGCGCTGGAACGCGTACCCCACGGTGCCGTGCAGCCGGCCGGCGAGCTGCACGTCCACGTCCAGCCCCAGGTCCACCGAGAACGGCGCGTGACCGCCGCCCGAGAACTGCGGTGCCGCGAGGTAATCGGCGCGGAACGAAACGGTCGCCCCGGCGGCGATCTCGCTGAACGCCCGTGCGCCGACGCGCACCGCGCCCACCGACTGCGCGTCGAATTCGGGATCGGCGCTGCGGCGGGTGATGCCGGCTTCGATGCTCGCGTACGGCGCGACGTCGTAGGCGAGCCATGCGTCCAGCTGCGTCGCCGTGAAGCCTTGCGACGCACTGCTCCCACCCGTGGGATCGAAGTTGACTCGAGACACCGCCGCCGCCGCCCTGCAGCGGTGCAACCGGGCCGACGCGGCGCCCCCGAAGCCCGTGCCCTGGTACCGGAGCCCGGCACTGACCTCGCGGTAGCTCGCGAGCACGAACTGGGGCCCGATCGTCAGCTGCTGGGCCGGCGCCGCCGGCGCCCCCTGCACCGCGAGCGCGAGGGCCGCGAGCACGGTGGCCGCGCGGCTCATCGGCCCCCCCGGCCCCCCCGGCCCCCCGGCGCCTTGGGAGCCGGCAGCGGCACGACGGTCAGCTGCACCTGCTGACGCCGCGCGACGTTCTCCTTCGCGATGTCCTGGTTGCGCCGCTCGATCTGCTCCCGCAGCAGCCGATTGTACAGGATGTTGCCCTCCGCGGGACGCCGCGCCGGCTTGCGCAGCATCATGGCGAAGCCGGTCACGAGCGCGGCCCCACCCACCACACCCAGCTCCCGCTTGGAGGTCGAACCGAGGCTTGCGCTCTCGAGACCGAGGGTGCCGATCAGCGCGCCCCCTGTATAAAGGAAAGCGAGTCCCACAGGCCGCCAGCTCTGGGGCGCGATCTCCGTCTCGGGGAGCTCCTGGTAGCCCGGCAGGCTGGTGAGGTGCGGCAGCGTGTCCACGTTGCCGTGGGTGACCCGGACCGGCTGGGACGCCGAGAAGCTGTTCTGTCCAGCGGACGCGTCGACGACGATGAGCCAGTCGCCGGCGGGCACGGGGTCGCCGTTGGGCAGCCGCGCGGGCCAGCGCAGGTTCACCGTGCCGGTCACCACCGCGGAGTCCACGAGCAGCGTGGCGGCGCCGCTCACCACCCTGGTGCGGACGCGGGCCGGGCTCGTCACCGTGAAGCGGATCGGCACGCTCCCCTGCCCGCCGACGAAGCGGGCGCTGTCCACCCGCAGCTGGCGCACAACCAGCACCTGCCCCAGCGCCGAGTAGAAGAGACTCGTGATCTTGGGGGAGATCCGTCGTGGATCGAGCTCGCGGTCGGGATCGAGCAGGATCGTCTGCTTGAAGGCGTCCACCGCCTTCAACTGCGAGTCGGTGGCGCTGTAGGCGAACCCCAACAGCTCGTAGGCGCGCGCCTGGTCCGGACCGGTCATGCGGTCGGCGAGGGCACGCCGCGCGAGCGCGATGGCGCGCGTGAAATCGACGTTGTCGTACGCCTGGAGCGCCTGGCGCAGGGTGGCGTTCTGGGGCGTCTGCGCCCGAGCGGTGGGGGCGGGCGCGAAGCCGGCCGCGAGCACGAGGAGGAGTCCGCTGTGCCGCATCTCAGCTCTCCGGGACGAGCGTGTAGACCTTGGGGATGGTGTTTCCGGCGTCGACCTGGACGGCGTCGCTGATCGTTCTGTAGCCCTCCCGCTGGACGCGGATCGTGTGCCGCCCGGGCTTCACGGCCCACTTGACCACCGGGGTCGGGCCGGCGTCCACGCCGTCGATGTAGACCTCGCCGTATGGGTTGGCGTTCACGGTGATGAACCCCTGGGCCTCCTGTACGGGAGCGGGCGACGGCGCGGTCGCGCGCTCGGGAGGGGCCCGGCGCGCCGCCTGCGACCGCGCGGGGACCGGCACCCGCACCGTGTCCTGGATCCGCACGGTGTCCACCGTCGGCGCGGGCGGCCCGGCGGCACGCTGGGACTGGGACGAGCTGCTCCGGCCCAGCGCGAGGTACCCGCCCACCCCAGCCGCCGCTACGGCGAGCACGCCGATGGCGACCCCCGCGCGCGATTTGCGCCTGGCCGGGGGGGCGGCGGGGGCGGGGGCGCGCCGCGACGTGGCCGTAGGAATGGGCGTCGTGGGCGCGCCCGTGATCTCGGTAGGCGAGTCAGTGGTCACGCGCGCGCCGGGGCCGCGGGGGGGGCGGGGGCGGGCGGAGGCCCGGCCCTTCGTGGGAGCCGCGACCGGCTGCTCGGGCCACACCCCGGTCGCGAAGTCCTCCATCGTGGGGAAGCGCAGGTCGGGGTCCTTGGACATGGCGCGGGAGATCGCCGCCGAGAGAAAGCCGGGCACGTCGGCGCGCTTCGTGCTCGCGAGCGGTGGCTCCTCGAAGATGTGCTTGTAGAGGATGGTGTGCACGGAGTCGCCGCTGAACGGCAGCTCCGCGGTGATCATGCGGTAGCCCACCACGCCGAGCGAGTACTGGTCGGCGCGCCCGTCCACGACCTGCCCCTTGGCCTGCTCCGGCGCCATGTAGTGCGGCGTGCCGATGATCATCCCGGTCGCCGTGAAGCCGGTAGCCGCCTGCAGCGCCTTGGAGATCCCGAAGTCGGTGAGCATCGCGCGGCCGTCGTGGTCGAACATGATGTTCGCGGGCTTCACGTCGCGGTGCACCACGTGGCGCTGGTGCGCGTGGCCCAGCGCGCAGGCGGCCTCCCACAAGATCCGCTGGATCTCCGGCACCGCCAGGGGTTCTTTCTTCTCCAGCAAGGCCTCGAGCGAGGTCCCGGAGACGTACTTCATCACGAAGTAGTTCAGCCCGCCGTCGCTCTCGACGCGGTAGATCGGGATGATGTTGGGGTGGTCGAGCTTGGCGGCGGTCTTCGCCTCCTGCTGGAACCGGCGCACCACCTGGTCGTCCTGGGCCACGTCGGGCGGGAGCACCTTGATCGCGACCTCACGCTCGAGGGTGAGGTCGTGCGCGAGGAACACCGCGGCCATCCCGCCCTTGCCGAGCAGGCGCTCGATCCGGTACTGGCCCTCGATCAGCCGCTGCAGCCGCTCCCGCAGCACGTCGATGTTGCTGGTGTTGGGCGGCCCCTCGGCGCCCGAGACGTCCGCGCCGCACGAGAGGCAGTACCGACTCTTCTCCGGGATCGGCGTGTGGCAGCGGTAGCACTCGACGGTGCCGTTGGTCATGGGCAACTGTTGAGGCCTAAGCCGATGCAGATGGCGTAGGGTGTGGGCACCCCGGCGAAGTCCACGACGACCGCGTAATAGTTGCCGGGCGCCAGCAGTAGGGTCGTGTTGATAGCGGAACCAGGCGACGCGAGACCGGCGATCGAGTCCAACTGCGCCCCCGGCGACGGCTCCTGCAGCACGTAGAGGTCGATGTCGCTCGAGTCCTGCCCCACGACAGCGGGCAGTGCGCGCGTTCGGACCTGAACCGGTGTGACGGTGCTACCGGGAACGTTGAACCGGATCCAGTCCACGTCGTGCGGGTTGTCGATCGTGAGCGTCGCCGTGTAGGGAGCAGGACTAATAGCCTCTGTCACCTGCGCACCTGGGGCGTCGCAATAGTCGTCCTCCTCGTGCGCGTCCTTGACGATGCGCTTGTCGACGCTGTCGCTCGTGAGGTAGCCCTCGACCACGGCCAGCCCGTAGCGGCCCGGCTGGCCGTAGAGCGCGATCACGTCCAGGTTGCCCGTGGTCCCGGCGAGCGCCACGATCGTCGAATCGCCGACCGCCTCCTTAGGGGAGAACTTCTTGCCGCGGCAATTGTGCGAGCCCGGGCCCACGGTCCACGGGGTCGCCCCGTCGAACGCGTCGCTCACGAATCCCGCGAACGTGCCTTTCACCTCGGGGGCGCTGAGGATGATCGTCAGATCGCGCGGGGTCGTCTGCTGCAGGCGGTACCAGTCGACGCCGAACGCGCTGTCGCGGGGCAACACTTCGAAGGCGAGGGCCGGATTCGTGAACAGGACCGCATTGAGGACGGTTCCGGGGAACGGACGCGGCCCCTCGAGATTGATCGTCGCGGGGGCGACGTCGTCCGGCTCGTACAGGTCGCGCGGGATCACCCGTACCGTGTCCCGGGAAAACCCGAACACGCCGTTCCCGATGTAGAACAGTGAGTCGCGATGGGCCGGCGGCGGGACCCAATACGTGACCTGGGCGTACCCGGTCGAATCCCTGCTGCGCAGGAAAAAGTTGGGGATCAGCACGCCGTTGCCGAGGCTCGCCTGAAATATGGAATCCACGCCGACGCCGTACACGGTGACGGTCTCGCCGAACAGCACCGTCTGGGGACGGATGCTGTCGATCTCGAGCGGTGCCGACACCCGCACCGTGGCCTGCCCGGGGCGCGCGCCCTTGTCGAAGTTCGCGGCGGCGGCCCGGATGACGGCGCTCCCTGAGTTGACGCCGACGATGCGGCCCGCGTTGTCCACGGTCGCCACGGCCGGCGCGCTGCTCGACCACACGAACGCGACGTTGGGGATCGGCTGCGAATCACCAGATCCGAGCATCTGCCAGGCGGTGGCCGTGGCGACCGTGTCGTTGCCGCGAATGAGAATCTTCAGCGGCGCGATGCTCACGTGCACCGACGCGTCCCGCTCGGTGGGATAGAGGCACGTGCCGGCGGTTACAGCGGTGAACAGCAGGGCCAGGGCGCCGAGGGCGCGACGATGTCGCATACGCTCGAGTCCGGCGGGGGTGGCTGTCAATCTACAACGGGCGGTATCGCGCTGCTATGACCGAACTCCCTTACAGCCGCCCGCGGCGCTTCAGTTCCAAGTACTTAGCCACGACCGCCTGCGCCGCGCGGGCAGGCGGCACGTCGAGCACCAGCACGCCGGCGCGCCGCATGTATCCCAGCGCCTCCTCACGGGCGCGCAGCAGCTCCTCCGCCGCCGCCTTGCGGAACGCGTCGCGCGCGGCGTCGGGTCGCAGCGCCGCCACGTGATCCAGCTCGGGGTTACGGAGCGTGACGGCGAGCGGCAGGTGCCGCGGGCGCAGCGAAGCGACGTTCGCAACCAGCGCATCCGACGCGAACCGATCGATCACGTCCGTGAACAGCACGGTGAGCGCCCGCTTGCGGTTGCGCGCGGCGAGATAGCGGAACGCGCCCGGGTAATCCGGCTCGACGAGCTTCGGCTCCACGACGGCGAGCACATCGAGCACGCGCTTCAGGCCGAGCCGGCCGCGCTGCGGCGCGACGAAGTGCTGCACGCCGTCCGCAAACGCCATCACGCCCACGTTGTCGTCGTGCTGCGCCGCCGCGTAGGCCAGCTCGAGCGCCGCCTGCACCACGTAGTCGAGGCGCGACACTCCCGCGATGTCTGCCGTGAGGAGCCGTCCCGTGTCGAGCACCAGCAGCACGTGCTGGCGTCGCTCGGCCTCGTACTGCCGGGTGATGACCTTGCCCCGTTTGGCCGTGGCCTTCCAATCGATGTGCCGCAGGTCGTCGCCCGGCACCCACTCGCGCAGGCTTTCGAACAGCCGGCCCTCGCCGAGCTGGCGCAGCGGCGTGATCCCCTGCTCCCGGCGCCGCTGCGCCTGCGCCACCGACGCCCGCAGCCGCACCGACACGAGCGGCGGATACACCGCGGCGTCCCACGGGAGCGCCATCGCGCCGCGCCGCAGTCCCAGCCCGAGCGGCCCGACCGAGTCCACCACGAACGACCCCCGGGTTTCCCGCCCGCGCCGCAGCGGCGCGACGGCGAGCGTCTCCCGAGTCTCGCCGCGCGGCGGGATGGAGAGCCGCCGCGGGGCCTGGGTGCCGCCCAGCAGATCGGGCCGGACCTCCCGCACCCGCAGTCGCGCGCGGCGCCGCGCGCCGTTGCGCCAGCGGTAGCTGACCTCGCCCCCGTGCCCGACCGAGAATGCGGGCGGCGCCTCGCGCAGCACCGCGAGCCCCGCGGGACCGGGGCGCGCCGCCAGCGCGGCATCGATCCAGACCGCGGCGAGCAGCGCGACGTCGGCCACGAGCATCGCGTCGAGGCCCCATGGCACCCAGTGGCCCAGGAGCCCGAGCGCGGCGAGCGCCGCGCCGACCCAGAGCGCACGCCGCGTCAGGAGGATCACGCCGTCGGCACGTCCGTCTTGTCGAGGATCGCTTTCAGCGCTGCGTCCGGGGTGACCCCCTCGAGCTCGAGCTCCGGCGCGACGTTCACGCGGTGGCGCAGCACGGCGGGTGCGAGCTGCTTCACGTCGTCGGGGATCACGTAATCCCGCTCTTCGAGCAGCGCGATCGCGCGCGCTGCCTTGAGGAGCGACACGCCCGCCCGGGGGCTCGCCCCCAGCGTGAGCGAGGCCGCCTCGCGCGTGCCGCGCACGATCGCGGTGATGTAGGCCGAGATCTGCGGCTCCACCCGCACGGCTGCGACCGCGCCGCGCAGCCCCTCGAGGCCGGCCGCGTCCATCACGGGCGCGACGCCGTACGTCTCGGGCCGGTCTGCCTCGAAGCCCGCCACGGTGCGCGCGAGGATCCCCTGCTCGTGCGCGGTGTCCGGATACCCGATCTGCACCTTCGCCATGAAGCGATCGAGCTCGGCCTCGGGCAACGGGTACGTCCCCTCGAACTCCACGGGGTTCTGCGTGGCGAACACGGTGAACACCGCCGACAGAGGGTGGCCGACGCCGTCCACCGTCACCGTGCGCTCCTGCATCGCCTCGAGCAGCGCGGCCTGCGTCTTCGCGGGCGCGCGGTTGATCTCGTCCGCCAGGACCAGGTCGGCGAAGATCGGCCCGGGCCGGAACATGAATTCGTGCGTCCCGGTGAGCAGCGTGACGCCGGTGATGTCCGCGGGCATCAGGTCGGGCGTGAACTGAATGCGCTGGAACTTGACGTCGAGCGCCAGCGCGAGCGTGCGCACCAGCAGCGTCTTCGCCGTCCCCGGCACGCCCTCGAGCAGCACGTGACCGCGGGCGAGCAGGCACACGAGCGCCTCGCGCGTCGCAGCCTCCTGGCCCAGCACCACGCGTTGCACCGCCTCTAGGATGCGGCGTGCGTTTGCTGCGGGCGAAGCTCCTCCCACACATCCTCCACGGCTTGGGCGGCCGCGAGCGCGCGCTCGGGACCGCCGGGTTGGTTGATGATGCGCTGCAGGCGCCGCACCGCGTTCCGCCCGGCGGTGGTGGGGAGCGCGAGCTCGAGCGCGGCCAGCCAGGAGCGCTGCTCGTCGGGGTGCATCATCCCCGTGCGGCCGAGCCGGCGGCGCAGCCCGGAGACGGTGAGCCCGATCGCCGTCTCCACGCCGACCGCGCCCTCGAGGCCCGCCGCGAGCGCTTCGAGGTGCTCGAGCGGGGAGCGCCGGCGCCGCTCGAGCACCGGCCGCGCCGGGCCAAAGCGCACTGCCGCCACGGCGAGGCCCGCGAGCAGCACGGCGATGAGTTGCAGCACGGCCCATCCGCCGGGCGTGGCGGCGAGCCAGCCGGCGAGGGCGCCCGCGAGGGAGCGCTCCTTGCCGAACCCCTGATGGTACTCATCCCAAGCCACCCGGCCGCGCCGGGCGGGGAGGAGCAACGGCACGAGGAACTGCGCGACGTCGGTGGCGCGCCAGGTGCGGTTGCGGAAGTAGCCGGCATCGGCCACCAGCGTGACGCTCCCCCCGCCCGCGTACCCGAGGCGCAGCGCGGCGGGCCGCCCGTCGGCGAGCCGGAGCAGCGTGTCCTGCGCGACGGCGTGGAGCGTCTCACACTCGTTCTCTTCGACCTCGCCGCCGCGGAACCGGCGCCGCGCTTCCGCCTCCGGGCCGGTGCCGGCCGGCTTCAAGTAGTCGGCGACGGGCGGCAGCTGGAGACCCGGCTGGGGCGGCTGCACCGGGAAACTGTCGCTGGCCACGAACCGCGTCGCATTGGCGGCGCGCCACCCCACGCAGCGCGTGATGCCGCCGCCCGAGCCTGCCGCGACGACCGCCCCACCCGCGCGCACGAACCGCGCGACCTGCGCGAGCTCGGCCGCCTCGAGATCGAGCGGCGGGTCGAGCACCGCGAGCACGGCTGGGCGGTGCCGCGGGTCCCGCGCGAGATCGAACAATGGGGTGCGACGCCGCTCCACGGGAATCCGCAGCCGCACGAGCACGTCGTACAGGGCGCGACTCCCGCGGGGCCCACTGAGAAAGGCCGAGGCGCGAAAGTCGAAGTCCTGGGTCCCGCCGCCGCTCCGCTTGCCCGCCCACACCGCGATCGTCACCGCCAGGGCCAGGAGCAGGACGAGCCCGACCTCAAGCCGCCGCGACATGCTCGAAGACCAGCTCCGCCTCCGCCGCGAACTCGCGGTAGGCGCGCTCGTCGCAGGGGACGGCGCCGAACAGGTGGCGGTATAGCCGGGCGACGAGGTCCGCGAGCGACGCCCGACCCGACGCATCGAGCCGCGCTTCGCCGACGTACTCCGCCGGGGTCTTGGACGGGTGGAATTTGACCGCCTGACGGCCGTCGAGGTCGAGCACGACCGCGACGAAGCGGTGCGCGAGCGCCTCCGCATAGCGGCCCGCGCGGGCGAGCCATTCGGCACGCTCGCGATGGGCGCGCGCATCCTCGAGCAGCAAGCCCCCCCCCGCCGCGCCGCGGCCGGCCGCCGTGCGCACCGTTGGTCGGGTGATGCGCCAGACGACATATGCCATGTGCGCCAGCAACGCGACGAGCGCTACGACCAAGCCGACGAGCAGCAACTTGAACGCCGCCGGGTGACCCTCCTGCGTCCGCCGCAGCCAGTCGAGCAGGCGCCCCACCAGCTCGGCGAGCCATTGCAGCGGACTGCGGCCGGTGACCCAGCGGTACTCCGGTCGCGCGAACACCTCCGCGATGGCCCGCTGCAGCGAATCCGGCGGCACGGCCTGCGCCAGGCCGTTCAGGTCACCCGTCAGATGATCCCCAGCCGCTGGCCGAGCACTTGCAGGTCGAACGCCTCGCGCCGCACCCGGAGGTCGTAATACATCAGCGTGATGACGGCCGCGATGACCGGGGCGAGGATCAGCGGCAGCATCACCGCGAGCGCGGTCAACGCGATCCCGGCGGCCGGGGCGGTCCGCATGACCGCGTTGGCGATAGCCTGCAGCACCTGCGACGGGAGGAAGTTGCACAGCAGGAAGGCCACGACCGCGAGCCCCAGCACCTTGAGCTTGAAGTTCCGCGTGAGGTCCCACGACCGGCTGAACGCGTCGAACGAGCTGCTCAGCTCCTCGAGCACGACCACCGGCGTCGTCACGCCGTAGCCGCACGCCACGAAGATCGTGAACCAGAGGGCGACGCACACGAACGTCACGATCAACAGCACGCCCAACGCGCTCCCCTTGAGCACCGCGCCGAAGATTCCCGCCACCGCGCCGGCCCCGACCATGATGAGCCCCAGCACGATCGCCTTCCCCAGCCCCACCGCGATCAGCGGCAGGATCTTCGAGATGCCGAGGGCGAGCGCGTCCTGCAGCCGCGGCGCGCGGCCGAGGTAGGAGTCCGAGATGATCCGGATCGTCCCGGCGGTGAGCACCAGCGTCGCGATATAGTAGAGGATCCCCACCGGGAAGAGGAACAAGAGGGTCCGCACGGGGTTCACCATCACCTCGCTGACGGCCCGCAGCCCGAAGTAGACGAACAGCAGCACGGGAACGGAGAGCGCGGCCAGGGCGAGCTTCAGGAACAGGCCGAAATGGCGGCGATAGATCATCAGGGCGCCGTCGAGGATCTCGCCGAAGTTCATGGGACGGATGTCAGCCATGCGCGACTCGCTCCGCTAGCGTGGTGGCGATTAAGATGTGGAGGTGAACGCGCCCGCGCGAGAGCGCCCGGACCCGGCGGCGAGCCTGCGGCAGCAACTCGGGATCGAGACCCCCGAGCACGTCGCCGTGCACCTCGAGCTCGCCGGCGTGGGCTCGCGGGCCGCCGCGGCGCTGGTCGACACCGTGCTCGCCACGGTCGGGCTGCTGCTGCTCGTGTGGATGGTCTCGCTGACCGGCTTCGCGAGCACGGGCGACAAGCTCGCGGCCTGGTTCCTCGCGGCCGCTATCCTGCTCTTCACCTTCGGCCTGCTCGGCTACTTCGTCCTGTGCGAGGCGCTGAACGGCGGCCGGACCCTCGGCAAGCAGCTGGTGGGGATCCGGGTGGTGATGGAGACCGGTCATTCCGTGACCGCCACCGCCGCGGTGGTGCGCAACCTGTTCCGGCTCCTCGACTGCTACCTCCCGGTGCTGCCCTTCCTGCCCGGGCTCGCGATGATCTTCCTGCAGCGACGCAACCAGCGCCTCGGGGACCTGGCGGCGGGCACGATCGTGGTGCGCGACCGCCCCACCGACTGGAGCCTCGGCGCCGTGCGCACCGTGCCCGACGAGCCGGTCGAGACCGGCCCGCCGGACCTCTCCGACGACGAGTTCCGCCTACTCGACCAGTTCCTCACCCGCGCCGGGGAGCTGGATCCCGCAGTCCAGACCCGGCTCGCCACCGAGCTGGCGCGCCGCTTCCAGGAGCGCGTGCCGCGCCGCACCGCGGACGCGGACGCCTATCTCGCCCAGCTCCATGCCGAGGAGCAGCGCAAGCGCCGCGGCCGCTTCGCGACCCGCGCCCAGGCCGGCGCCGTGGGCCGCACGACGGTGACGGCGGAGCGATTCGTCGAGCGGAAGCGCGGGGCGTGGGAGCAGTTCTACAACCTCGCGACCCTGGTCGAGCGGTCCGGGGTCAGCGACCTCGACTCCCGGGAGATCCCGGCATTTTCCGCCCGCTACCGCGAGGTCGCGGCCGACCTGGCCCGGGCCCGCACCTACGGCGTGGACCCGCGTGTCATCGACTATCTCGAGCGCGTGGTGAGCGCGGGGCACAACGCGCTGTACCGGGCGCGCGGGCGCGGCCGCACGCCCGTGTTCCGCTACCTGGTACGCGACTTTCCCGCGGCGGTGGTCCAGTCGTGGCGCTACGTCCTGGCGGCGTTCCTGCTCTTTTCGGTTCCCGGAGCCATCGGGTACGCCGTCATTCGCGAGCACCCGGAGCGGGCGGAGGAGCTCCTGCCGCCGGTGATGGTGAGCCGTGCCGAGCAGGCTGCGGAGCGCCAGGCCAAGGGGCTCGGGTACGCCCAGTCCCGCGAGGAGGAGCTCCCGGTGATCGCGTCGGCGATCATCAGCAACAACATCTCGATCGCGTTCTGGGCCTTCGTGGGCGGCATCCTGGTCGGACTGCCAACGGTGCTGGTGCTCGTCGTCAATGGCTTGAGCCTCGGCATGGGATTCGGCCTATTCGTGAACTATCACGCCGGCGGCTACCTCGCCACGTTCGTGGTCGGACACGGCGTGCTCGAGTTGACGGCCATTTTCATCGCGGCGGGAGCGGGGTTCCGGCTCGCGGGCGCCGTGATCCTCCCCGGCGACCGCACCCGCAGGGATGCGCTCGTGCTGGACGGCCGCATCGCGGCCCGGATGATCGGGGCGGTGGTGACGCTGCTCGCCATCGCCGGCGCGATCGAAGGACTGCTCTCCGCCAGCGACGCAGCGGCGGGATACAAATACCTCACCAGCGCTCTGTCCGTGGTCCTGCTCGCCATCTACGGCGCGAGCGGGTGGACGTACCTGAAGCGTGACCCGTCATCCGTCCTCCGTCGACCGTAGAAGCGCATCCCGCACAGCGGATGACGGAGAATGGATAACGTCCTCAGCGGGCGCCACCACAGGGCGGGAGGGCAGTACCGCGGCCGGTGCCGCCGGCTCACGCGTCCAACGCTTGCAGAATCTGGCGCATCTTGCGCGCCAGGGCTTCGATCTGCTTCAGGCTCCCCACGGTCTCCGCATCGAACTGGTCGGCGTTGAGCAGCAGCAGCTGCGTCTCGGCGAGTATCGCGGCCAGCGGATTGGACAGGTCGTGACGGAGTGTGCGCAGTGAATCGGGAGGCTCCCCCATCAAAGCAGCGAGCGGTACAGGTCGCGCAGATGGTGGTCCCGCAGGTCGCGGACCGACTGCCAGAGGTCCTGCTCCGAGGTGGCGCAGAAGATTTCGGCCGTCGACCGCTCGGCCTCGGTGTCCGGGGCCCCGAACAGGATGCGGCCGCGCCAGACGCCGTCGTCGGTGCGGCGCACCTGAAGGCGAATGGCGATGAGTTGTCCGTCGAATCGGATGGGGGGAAGGTCGTGAACGACCGCTTCGTTGGAATCGGGGGGGGTGTAGCGTGCCGGTTGTCCGGGCATGCGGCGCCCTAGGGCTGGTTTAGGCAAAGATATAAGAGTCGGCGACTTACGCAATAGTTTGGGAGCAGGGAGCTGGGAGCAGGGAGCAGTACCTTCCACTGCACCGCAATGTACGGCTCCCTGCTCCCTCAGATTCTGAACGGCACCGGCGCGAACGTGATGAGGAAGAGCACGAGCGCGAGCCAGGAAAGCGCCCGACGCGACGGCGGCAGCGGCCGGTGCGCATCGAGCACCGGCGGGTGACCCAACCGGCCGCGCGACAGCGCGAGCACCAGGACGCCCCACACGAGCCAGCCGCGCCAGTACCAGCCGAGCACGACGATGAGCGACCAGAAGCCGAGCGCGATCCGCGGCTGCCAGCGCGGCAAGGCCGCGTAGAGGATGTGCCCGCCGTCGAGCTGCGAGATTGGGAGCAGGTTCAGCATCGTGACGAACATGCCGACCCATCCGGCGAACGCGACCGGGTGCATCAGCAGCGCGGGGGCGGCGCCGTGCACCAGACGTCGCAGGACGAGCGTCACCACGGAGTCGCCGAGCACGGCGGTGTCGCCATCCAACCCGAGCAGCATCCCGGCGAGCGCGCCGTGTCCCGGGAGCGGATGACTGAGTGCGAGACCCAGCGCGAGCACCGGTAGCGCCACCACGAACCCCGCGATCGGCCCTGCCACACCGACGTCGAACAGCTGGCGGCGATCCGACAGAATGGTCCGCAGTCGGATGAACGCGCCCATCGTCCCGATGAACGACGGTACGAGCGGCACGGGGATGAAATAGGGGGGCGACACATCTAGGTCGTAGCGGCGCGCCGTAACGTAGTGCCCCAGCTCGTGGCACAGGAGGATCGCGAGCAGCGGCAGCGAGAACGCGAACCCCGCGCTCCAGGCCCGCAGAAAACGCGGCGGCAGCGGATAGGTCCCGGTGAACAAATCGAACGGGTTGTCGTAGGCGATCGTGCCCGCGAGCACCGCGCCGGCGAAGGTCGTGGTGACGAGCGTGGCGAGAAACAGCACGACGTGCAGTCCCCAGCGCTCGCCCCGCCGGGCGACGCGCCGCGTGAGCACCAGGTGGCGCCCGTCCGGCTCGTCCGACCAGTAATAGCTGCCGGGCCATTGCGCCAGCCCCGCAGCGAGCGCGGGAGAAGGTCCGGCGTGCGCCGGATGTACAAGCGCATCAATCACTTCCCGGTCCGGGAGAGGGGTCGTCCGCCAGGCGAGCAGGAACTCGGCGAGGTTCACGGGCGCTCTTGACTCGGGCGCGGGTGCGCCCTACTATAGCCCTCTCGCACTCCTTCGAATTCCCAAGATTCCATTTTCAACGCGCTCACTCCCCCAGCCCGGGGTCTCGCCCGCCGTAGAACTACGGAGCAAAGGCACACGTGGATATCGCTGAACTCAAGCGGAAATCCGTCGCGGAACTGCACGCGATGGCCGAAACCCTGAACATCACCAACTACTCAGGGCTCCGCAAGCAGGATCTCATCTTCCGCATCGAGCAGTCGCTCCTCGACTCCGACACCGTGCTGCACGGCGAGGGAGTCCTGGAGATTCTCCCCGAGGGCTACGGATTCTTGCGCAGCCCCGACTGGAACTACCTGTACGGCCCCGACGACATCTACGTGTCGCCCAGCCAGATCAAGCGGTTCGACCTGCGCACCGGCGACACCATCATGGGCCAGGTGCGGCCGCCCAAGGAGGGCGAGCGCTATCTCGCGCTCCTCAAGGTGGAGACGGTCAACGGCGAGGAGCCCGAGAAGGCCAAACATCGGGTCGCGTTCGACAACCTGCGGCCGCGCTATCCCGAACAGAAAATCCGCCTCGAGCGTAAGGACGGCGACCTGTCGATGCGGGTGATGGATATCCTGAGCCCGGTGGGGAAGGGCCAACGCGGCCTGATCGTGTCGCCGCCCAAAGCCGGCAAGACGATCCTGCTCCAGAAGCTCGCCAACTCCATCATCGAGAACCATCCCGAGATCTACCTCATCGTGCTGCTCATCGACGAGCGGCCCGAGGAGGTGACCGACATGGAGGAGAACGTCAAGGGCGCGAACGTCGAGGTGGTCTCCTCCACGTTCGACGAGCCGGCGGATCGCCACGTCCAGGTCGCCGACATGGTGATCGAGAAGGCGAAGCGGCTGGTCGAGCACGGCAAGCACGTGGTCATCCTGCTCGATTCGATCACGCGCCTGGGCCGCGCGCACAACGTGGTGGTGCCGCACTCGGGGAAGATCCTCTCGGGCGGCGTGGACGCGAACGCGCTCCAGAAGCCGAAGCGCTTCTTCGGCGCCGCTCGCAACATCGAGGCGGGCGGGTCGCTCACGATCCTCGCGACGGCGCTCATCGACACCGGCTCGCGCATGGACGAGGTGATCTTCGAGGAGTTCAAGGGCACGGGCAACATGGAGGTCATCCTCGACCGCCGCATCGCCGAACGCCGCACCTTCCCCGCGATCGACGTCCAACGGTCTGGCACCCGGAAGGAAGAACTGCTCCTCACGAAGGAAGAGCTCAACAAGGTCTACCTGCTCCGCAACTTCCTCTCCGACATGCCGCCGGTCGAGGGGATCGAGTTCCTGCTCGAGCGGCTCAAGCGAACGAAGACCAACACCGAGTTCTTCGCGACGATGTCGCAAGGATGACGGACAGTCGGACGGTCGGACCGTCGGACGGGAAGGCGCCGGACAGTCCGACCGTCCGACCGTCCGAGCGTCCAACCGGGGGGCGGTTGCTGGGGGTGGACTGGGGCGAACGGCGTATCGGCCTCGCGCTCTCCGACGAAGCCCAGGTCCTCGCCCAGCCGCTTACGACCCTCACCCGCCGCACCGGCAAGCGCTTCCCCCTGCGCCGACTGCTCGACCTCCTCGCCGCGCACGCCGTGACCGGCGTGGTCGTGGGGCTGCCGCTCGACGAGCGGGGCGAGGAAGGGGCGCCCGCCCGAGCGGCCCGCGATCTCGCCGCCGCCATCGGCCGGCAGACCGGGCTGCCGGTCTCGCTCTGGGACGAGCGCTTCACGACCGCGCGCGTGCTGGGTGCGATACGGGAGATGGGCGGCAGCGCCCGAGGCCGCAAGGCCGATGTGGACGCCCTCGCCGCGACGCTCCTGCTGCAACACTATCTGGACGCCAAGCGGGGATCGGCCGCGTGAGAAGGCCAAAGTCGGAACGCGGAATGCGGAGCGCGGAACAGTGGCGGGGAGTGCTGTTCCGCGTTCCCACTTCCGCGTTCCGCGTTCTCCTCCCCCTATCATTCGCCGCCTGCGGGGGCTCCGACGGTCCTCGCATCACCGTCACGATTCCGGCGGGAGCCGCCCTCGACGCCGCCGTGGATTCGCTCGCCGCGCACGGCGTCATCGGCCATCCCGGTCCGTTCGCGCTGTATGCCCGGCTCCGCGGCCTCGCGGGGTCGCTGAAGAGCGGCGTGTACCTGCTGCGGCAGGACGAGTCGTGGAGTGACGTCGTGGCGGCGCTCGAGCGCGGGCGCGGGGTCGAGCAGCGCTTCACCGTGCGCGAGGGCCTGCGCCTCGCCGAGGTGGCGGACCTCGCCCAAGCGGCGCTCGGGATTCCGCGTGATTCGCTCCTGACGGCGGCACAGGACCGCGGCCTGCTCGCCGGGCTCGGCCTCCCCGAGCGCACGACCAGCGTCGAGGGATACCTCTTCCCCACGACGTACCTGCTGCCGCTGCACCTCGGGGCGCGGGAGCTGGTCCGCGTCATGACCCACCAGTTCATCGAGCAGTGGAGCCCCGAGTGGCAGGCGCGGCTCGACACGCTCGACCTGTCGCGGCACGAGCTCGTGACGCTCGCGTCGATCATCGAGGCCGAGGTGCGGTACGACCCCGACCGGCCGTTCGTCGCGGCCGTGTATCAAAACCGTCTCAAGCGAGGGATGCGGCTCGAAGCGGACCCGACGGTGAGCTACGCCTACGGCCGCCGGCTACGGCGCGTGTGGGAGAAAAACCTCGCGGTGCGCTCGGCCTACAACACGTATCTCCACGCGGGGTTGCCGCCGGGCCCCATCGGCCAGCCCGGACGCGCCAGCCTGATCGCGGCCCTCTACCCCGCGGCGGTGCCGTTCCTGTATTTCGTGGCGCAGCCCGACGGCAAGCACATCTTCTCGGCCACGTACGCCGAGCACTTGGCGGCGATCCAGCGGGTCAAGCAAATGCGGCGCGCAGCGCGCGCGCCGCGGACGTCGGGTCGCTAGCGCCCCCCCTCCCCCCCCACACCGCCCCGATCACGGCGACGCCCGCAGCCCCGACCCGCGCGAGCGCGCCGGCGTTCGCCGCCGTGACACCCCCGATCCCGATCGCGGGGACCCCCTCCGGGGCGAGCCGCGCGAGCGCGGCGAAGCCCTCGGGACCGAGCGGGGCGCCCGCGTCCGGCTTGTTGGCGGTAGCGAAGCACGGCCCCACGCTCCAGTAGTCCGCCGGCCAGGCCCGCACCCGCTCGGCTTCCGCGGGTGACCCGACCGAGATGCCGAGCAGGAATCCGGGCGGCACATGGGGGCGGAGCCGATCGAGCGGCGGGTCGTCCTGGCCGAGGTGCGCGCCGGCGGCTCCGCCGGCGATGGCCACGTCGACCCGGTCGTTGACGATCACGGGGACGGCGAGCGCGCCGACCAGCGCTCGGGTGAGCGCCAGCACGTCCCGGGACGGCCCGTCCTTCATCCGGACCTCAATCATGGTCGCCCCGCCCGCGACCGCCCTGCGGCACGCATCCACGGGATCCCGCCCCTTGAGGAGTACGGCGTCCGTGACCACCATCAAGCGCAACCGATCGACGAGAGCCATGAGCAAGATCCTACGTGGACTGCGCGGTGCGACCACCGCGACGACGAACACCCGCGACGCGATCCGCGACGCCACGGCGGAACTGCTGCGCGCGCTCCAAGACGCGAACGGGTTCCGGCCCGAGGAGGTGGAGAGCGCGATCTTCACGTCTTCCCCGGACCTGACCGCCGAGTACCCGGCGCGCGCCGCCCGCCTGCTCGGCTGGAAGGACGTCCCCCTGCTCGGCGCGGCCGAGGTCGCCGTGCCCGACGGGCTGCCGCGCTGCATCCGCGTGCTGCTGCACTTCTACACCGCGAAGCCGCAGCGCGAGCTGAAACATATGTACCTGCGGGAGGCG
>WNGD01000925.1_pt1 | contig 32091 bp, 31 predicted proteins | sample 5400671 | NCBI WGS metagenome assembly WNGD01 (sample SAMN13153369, study PRJNA577476) | soil metagenome | isolation source: 40 cm soil or saprolite under grassland replicate 2 | place: USA:California | collected 2016-06-15
CGCATTCTGGCAAAGCCTCCTCCACCACCTCAACAGCGGCATCCATTTTGAAACGAGTTCTAAGTCGGGCCGGTTCCACTCCGACTAGCTGCCGGGCTGGCGATGGCGCGAAGCGTCCGCGCCGCCTCCTCGCGGCCGGGGCCCAGCGAGCGCGCCGAGGTCTAGAACGCGGCTAGGGTGCGCGCCCACAGTGCGGGCAGGTCGCGTCATCCGAGCCGAGCTCTAGGTACAGAGGAGTGACGCCGAGCTTCGCCGCGAGCTTCCGCAGCGCCTTCTCCGATGGGACGCGCTGGCCGGCCTCGATGCGGCTGAGATAGGCATAGGAGAGACCAGGCTCGGCCAGCTCACGCTGCGAGAGTCCTCGCTCCCCGCGCAGGCGCCGAATGCGGACGCCGACCGTCTCGGCTCGTTTGGTGGGCACGTGGTCAGCGTAGATGCCGATCGTCAGGCTAGGCGCACGCCGCGGCGAGCCTCTCGAACCGACGAGAAGCGGTCCGCCCAGCCGGGGGCTCAGGTGGTCAGAGGTTCAGCCGCGAGCCGGCTATGTAGAACTGAGCCGTGTCCGTGGCCACCACCCGCCGGAACGACGTCTCGGCCCGCTTCACTCCCTCGAGCACCGGCTCCGCAGCTTCGAGCGCCTCTTCGGTCTCCCACAAAGTCAGCGCGGCCAGGCTGCGATCTTTGAGCCCAGAGAGCATGAGCATCCCCTTGAAGCCCTGCAGCTCCTCGACTGCTGGGAGAATCTGTTGGAAAATCGTCTCGGCAGCATCCGGCTCGGTTGGTGCGAACACGATCGTCGTGAGCCGCGCATACATAAGTAGACGACCGTACCGAAGAGCGCGGGCTCGGCGTAGGCTCTTCACATGCGCTCCGGACCGAGCCGTCGAGCCTTGCTCGTCCTCCTCACCGCAGTCGTAGCGCTGCTCGGTGCCGCTCTCGCCGTGGCCAGCGCCACCGCCCTGATCCTGCCAACGCACACACCCGGCGCCCGCTACTCAAAGGTCACGCAAGCGACCATTTCGAAAACGATCTGCGTCAAGGGCTGGACGGCAACGGTCCGCCCGCCGGCCGCTTACACGAATGCGCTCAAGAAGGCTCAGCTCGCGGAGTGGCACTACGCGGATCAGAACCCCTCGCACTACGAGGAAGATCATCTGATCTCACTCGAGGTTGGCGGCGCGCCACGCTCCAAGAAGAACCTCTGGCCCGAGCCGCACTCGGAGTCATCCAAGAGTGACCCGATGGAGAACGTCTGGCACAAGGAGGTCTGCAACGGGGCGCTGACGCTCAGGCAGGCGCAGAAGCTCGAGCTCGCCCACAAGCGGGCACACGGCTGACTAACACCGGGTCGCCGAAGTCGCGGGAGGCGCGTTCCGACCCGTGGCTGCCAGCCCGAACCCGGGACTCCGTGTCGGCTGGACGGTCGTTGCCCTCGCTGGTTCAGGCTGTACACGATGGCGTCCCGCTCCCTGGGTGTCGCCCAGGTTCCCTCGCTCACCGGCGGCTCGCCGAACCCGGACGTGGGCACTGAATCCGTGTGGGGTGCGTTAACTCGGTTCGGAGCCCGCAAGTCCTGATTGCCGCGTAGGGTCGGCGTCCCGTCCTGCTGATCACGAGGAGTTGCTCTTGTTCTGGTCGCTCGGCTACCTGGCGTTGCGCTGGCTGCTGCAGATCGTGCTCCTGCGCCCGCGGTCTGAGGGCTTCAAGGAGCTGGAGATCGTCGTTCTTCGGCATGAGTTGTTGGTGCTGCGCCGGCAGGCCGGTCGTCCAGAGTTGCGCCCGAGCGACCGGCTTCTGCTCGCGGCGGCGAGCCGGCTGCTCCCTCGCTCGCGCTGGGGGGTTCGCTGCTGGTGACGCCGAGCACGGTGCTGCGTTGGCACCGGCGGCTGGTCGCGCGCCGCTGGACATACGCCGGTCAGACCGGCCGGCCGCAGATCGGCGGCGAGATCCGCGAGCTCGTCCTCCGCCTCGCGCGAGAGAACCCGCGCTGGGGCTACCAGCGGATCGCCGGCGAGATCAACGGACTCGGGCTGACCGTCTCCGCGACGACCGTTCGGAAGATCCTGCGCGAGGCGGGCATCGGTCCTGCCGGTAGCCGCGGTGGGCTTTCCTGGCGGGCGTTCCTGCGCCAGCAGGCGCAGAGCATGCTCGCAGTCGACTTCTTCACCGTCGAGACGATTTCACTCCAAAGGCTTTATGTCCTCTTCTTCATCGAACTGGGCAGCCGTCGCGTCCACCTCGCCGGCTGCACCGCCAACCCGTGAACCGACTTTGCGCACCCCACAGGCCTCGACCTCTGACGTTCACGGCAGATAATGGTCTGGCGGGGAAACACGACAGCTCCACCCGGGCGATCGGCGCGGTCTGTACTAGCCGACCACCGTCAACGTGTCCACATTGTTCCGGTCATTGGTCTCGATCACCAAGTCCTCAGGGTCGACGGCGACCCGTACCGAGCAGTCCGGGTCGAAGCAGTCCCCGTCGGGCCCGACGCGCGTTGACAGGGTCCTCGGCTTTCCGGGGAACACCGGTCCGGTTGAGGCGACGCTCTCGACCCCGAGATCGGGGTCTGCCTGGACCGATAAGTCGAAGCCGGCGGACGCCGTCCTGCCGATGTTGTCGACGGTGTAGCGGACCGTGGTGGTGCACGTTCCGGGGCCGCCGGGGCAGCTCACGCTGAGGGTCCGCACGGTCACAACCAGGTCCGGGAGCTCGAGCTGCTTGCCGAGGAGGGCATCTTCCGACGCCGAGAAGCTCGCGGGCCGGAGCTTGACCCAGGCGATGCTCTTATCGGGACGCAGGCCCACGCCCAGCTCGACGCCTGTCGGAACCAGGTACGGCTGCGCGTGGTTCGAGAGGCGAACGCGCAGGCGACCGCGGTGCGTCGCGACGACGAACGCTTGCCGTGGGTAGAAGTGCATCCGGAACTCGGTCGCGCCCCCCTGCGGGGCTGCGGCTTCGAGCGACGCAGAGAACGGCGTCCTCTTCCCCGCCGACGCACGCAACGTAGGCGCCTTGATGTTCGACCCGGCCTTGACGACGACGATGCGGCCGTCGGCCATGGTGCAGTAAGCGGTCCCCTGCTTCTGTGTGAAGAGGGACGAGCCGGGAACACGGGTCCTGAACGCTGTCCCCCGGCGGCTGAGCGAGAGGTCTTGGCACTGGGCCGCTCGACCGAGGAACACGTTCGCAACGCCCTTCTTCGTGACCTTGATGGTGGTTCCCTTGTCGATGCGACGCGCGGTCCCCGCCTTGACCTTTGGGGACGTTCGCTTCGTGCCCAGTCGGACGAGCGGGTGAACGACGCACAGCACGTCCTGGTGGCTCGGCGCGCACCGAGGCGCGGCCTTCCTTGCCCCGTCCGCTGGCAGCGCGACGAGCGAGAGCGCGAGCGCCGCCGCGAGCAACGACCAGACCAGGGTCCTCATCGCTCGCCACCGACCTGCTGTTGGAAGAACTTGGCGAACTGGACGAGCACCCAGAGGAGGCCCATGCCTCCGAAGAAGGCCGTGACGACGATCGACCGATGCCGGTCGAAGTTCGTCGGCACGAGCTCCTCGCCGTCGACACGAGCACTCGTCACGAGTGTGGGGTCGACCGTGAGGCTGGTGGGCTGGCCTGCGAATCCGGCTCTGATAGCCAAGGTCAGCGTTCGCGCCCCACGGAGATCGACGCTCCGACCGTCCGCAAGCGAGCGCAGCTGACGCGGCTTCGTGACCGTGAGCGTCCCCCGGGTCGCGCCCGCGATCGCGGCTGCCGGGGCGACGGCCTTCAACGTGAGGCTCTTCGAGACGGGGAGGACGAGACCCGCTCCCTTCCCCGGGCTCCCGGAACGGACGCGAAGCCGAAGGCCGTCTTCACAGCGGGGCGACACGAGCAGACCGCGGAGCTGCAGGTGCAGTAAGCCGCCAATCGTGAGCGTTCCAGCCTCGGTGGACGACAGGCACGTGCTCGGCCCGGGCGATCCTTCCGTGTTGACGGCAAGTTCCTTCACGCTGCCGCCGTGCGATCGCCCGGATGGAAGCGTCACGACGATTCGGCGGGCGTGTGAGCCGGCGGCGTCGAGGTTCTCGAACCTCGACAACGTCGCGGTCAGGGGGGTCGCGGTCTCTACCGTCCCGCCGTGACAGGTGGCGCCGAGGCGGCTCGCGACCCTCTTGCATGTACGTGGCGCGACAGGGAGGCGAACGATCGCTCGGGCATCGATGCCCGTCACGGTGAACCCGCGTACCAGTGCGCCATCCAGCGTCCAGCGGGCTGAGCCGGGGCTCCCGCCGTCGACCGTGAGCACGGCCCCGCTGGCGAAGCCAGCGGCCTCGAGGTGTACGGAGACCGCGGAGCGCTTGTGGAGGTAGAAGACGAAGACCAGGGCCCAGCAGAGCGCGTAGGCGCCCGCGATCAGGATCAACCAGGAGAGGAAGCCTCTCGGAGTCCAGGTCGTCACCCGCGGGCTCCCGCTCTCGCGGCGGCGAGATCTGGGCAAGCTCAGAATCGCGCCCGGTCGTGGCGCCACGTCTTGCTCCTAGCCGTACTTGGCGATCAGCTGTTTCGCCTGCTTCGTTACCTCGGTGGGCCCTTCCCACTTCTTGCCACCGAGCGAGAGCGATGCCTTGGTGCTCGGCTTGAGCCCGTGCTCGGCGATCCAATGCAGCGCCCCAATGCCGTTCTGCCATCCCTCCCAGGCGCGCTGCGGCTTGCCCTTCGGACGAATGATCACCTGCAGCGTCTGCGCGTTCGGAGGTTTCTTCGCCGCCGGCTTCGCTAGCCGCTTCTTGTCGCGGATCTGCTTGATCCGCTGCAGGTAGCGGTTCCAGCCGATCGCGGCGGGCACGGTGTCGGAGTGGTTGTTCTTGTCGATGCCCTCCAGGTCGCTGTGTCCGAAGATGCCGTGCCAGTTCTTGTGCGGGTCGACCTTGGCGACAGGGATGTTGTAGAGCCCAGAGAGCCAGGCAACCAGCCGTGCCGAGGCTTCGAGCTGCTTTGGCGTCCACGCCTCTCCCGAGCTCTCGTGCTCGATCCCGAGGCAGGTGTGGTTGGCGGTATGGAAGGCGTGCCAGGCTTGCGAGTCCGTGTCGAGGAACTCGAAGACATCGCCGTCCTTGTCGACGTAGAAGTGGCAGTCGACGTTAGGGCCGTCCAGCGTCGCGAGATCGCCTTGCTTGTGGCCCGCCGTCCAGTGGATGACGATGCCGCGCGTTTCGTCCCGCTTGGGGTGAAGAATCGCCGAGGGATGTTGGATTGCGCCGGGGTAGCGGGCCATGGTTACCGACCTCCTATCGGACTTGCCAACTGGAGGACGAGCAGGAGCCTTGGCAGTCGCGAGCCGAGACTGCTCCCCCGAAGCGGGGCGTCCGGTTCTCGGTCGTGCGGACCATGCTCGCCCTCCCGGTCGGTGCTCGGGGCCGCTCGAGCACGCAAGACTGCTGCTGTCGATGTTCCCGCATCCGCCGACATGTGTCAATGCGCACGCGCTCTCAGAGGACGGTCGTGCCTTCCGCGGCGATGCTCCCCGGGCTGCTGGACTCGATCGCGTCGAGCGTGTCTCGCGTGGCCAGGATCAGATCGGGCGAGCGCGCGCCTTCGGCTATCCGGCCGCGGAATTCGTCGCTCGCGACGGGCTCGACCTGGACCTGCAGAGCAACGTGGTGCTGTTCCAGCGCCGTCTTGACCAGCTCCCCCGCCCCTGCAAGGGGCTCCTCGACGGCCATCGTCACCGTAGGCACCTTCCCGGGCTTGCCGAGGTGCTGGCGTGAGATCAGCCTGCGGGCCTGGTCGGGGTCTATCGCGGCCTTCGGGTCCAGCGCGACGTCTCCGGGAATCGCCGCCGCCAGGGCGTCCCTCGGCAGGACGGCGCTGATCGCCGCTGGGATCGCGCGCTGCTTGGCCTTCGAGGTCAGCAGCGAGCTCCCCGCGGGCACCGCTAGCGCGATCCCGCCTCGACCGATGCCTCCGGAGCCTCCCGGTCGTAGGTGGAACCACAGCTCGAGATCGCCACCGCGGCGACCGTCGCCGCTGGGGAGCACCTCGTGGAGGCGGCCGTCCTCCAGGAGCCCGAAGGCCTCGCCGTCGACGTTGACGGCGAGATTGCCGGCCTCGTAGACAAATCTGCCCATCAGCCTGAGGTGGACCAGGAGCTCGCTCACGTCGAACCTTTTGAGCACCTCGAAGGAGAGGCCGTCGAGCCATTGTTGGGCGCCCGGGCCGGGCTTCCAGACGATGGTGGACCCCTCCACCGTGACGGCGGAGTCGAGCGTGACCGCGGTCGATCCGAACGCGTGCACGCCGTCCCACAGCGCGCGATCGACCTCGCTGACGGGATACGGAATGTCGACGCTGACGAGGCAGGTCGGCTTACCCTCGATCGTTCCCGGCTCGATCTCCCGGTCACAGTGAATCTCGATCCCCGACATCAGGTGCGAGGTGCCAATGATGGAGTCGTTGCGGAGAACGACCTCGCCTGCAACCGTCAGCTGCTCGACATGGACGCCCGGGTCGGTCGCTGCTCCGCCGACCTCGGTGAGCGGGGGAAAGACCTTGCGGCAGTCCTCGACAGGCTCCCAGACGCCGTCGTCGAACTGGAGAAGCGCCAGGCTGCAGTAGTGGTGCGCGACGCCGTCGGGCGGAAGGCTGAGTGAGCTCCCTGCGGTGTCGCGCTCCCACTCGACGTCGCCGAGGGGCGCCCGGGCGGGAACGCGCCAGTAGTCGAGCGCGCGGTAGAAGCCGTCCTCGAAGCGGACCTCGGCACCGTCCTCGAGCGGGAGGTAGCCATCGTTGTCGGGTGGTCGCTCGACCACGTGGGTGCCGTCGGGGTCGTCCCAGCGGCGCACCTTTGGATTGATTGGGTAAGCCGAGATGTCGAGCGTGTCAGTGGCTGTTCCGACGTCCACGGTGATCACGTCGTCGAGGGCGGTCTTGACCTTGACGAGCGCACCGACGGCGCCCTCCAGCTCCCTGAGGTCGTCGGTTGCCTCGATCCAGTCGCCGGGCCCGATGCCGAGGACGTCGTCGCGTCCCAGCGTGGTGACAGTGAGCGTGTCGGTGTCACTCGCGGTCCAGGGGACCGCGACCGACCCGTTTTCCCGCGAGAAGGTGAACTCGGCCTCGCCGAGGTTGCCGCTCTTGCGCACCTCGACCCGGTAGAGCTGGTTCTCTCCGCGCCTGAACCCGGCCCCGGGCGGGACCGTGCAGAGGTCGTCCGACGTCGTCTGGGGATGCGCCCGCGCCGCCATCCGCCCAGTCGTCCGCGGAGCAAGCTCGTCCCAGGAGGGAACGGTGGCGCACGTCGGCGCCTCGCGAGTCTCGTCAAGCAGGGCACGCTTGACCTGCCAGACGGTCTGCGTGCGGGTGCCGTGGTCGGCACCGCCAAGCGCTACCTCACGGATCTCCGCATCTTCGAGCGCTGTCCGGTGGCGCCTCCAGACGTCCAGGTAGAAGAGGTAGACCCCTCCTGCGGGCTTGAGCTCCGCGTCGGTGCCCGGATCTCCCGGGAAGTCCGGCTGAGTCAGGTACGTTGTCAGCCTCCAGACGACCGCGTCGCCGGCGCTCTTGAGATCTCCCTGCTCTGCTGCCGTGAACGGTTCCTCGAGCTTGAGCAGGCTGTCGGCTGCGTTGACGCCTGCGAGTCGTCGCGCGATCGGCGAGACGCCTGTTGCCGACACCTCGATCCAGTCGCCCTCCTTCAGCTCGCGCCCGTCCGCCACGACGCTCTCGAGCCCAAGCTCCTGGTCGCCCACCTGGACCACGCCGATCGGCGAAGCGTCGTTCTCGCAGACGATCCCGTCGACATAGGCACGCCCGGCGGACAGGGCGAGATCGCTGCTTCCGTCCAGCGCGGAGAGGGCGAACCCGGCGGCGTGCACGGGAATCCCGCAGGCGCCGATGACGTCCACCCGCGTCGTCTCGTCGAGGTGGCCGCCGATGTCCACCTGCTCGTTCCAATCCGCGTCAAGCTGGACGCGGCCCTGCTGCATGACCACCCCGCTGTAGTGCTTCTCGCGGTGGAAGGTCGACCTGGTCAGATCAGCTTTCATCTCGCCTCCTCACGTCACCGGAAAGACGCCGGCCTCCAAACCGAGCCGCAGGTACTCGTCGAGCGCCGCGCGAATGTTCGCCCGGCGCTGCGGCTGTGCAAGAAACTTGAACGCCCCCATCTCGGCCCCGTTCTCGGCACCCGTGCGGATCTCGACCGGGCAGCGCGCCCCGAGCTGCGCGTACCCAGGCTGGCCATAGGCGGCGGTCGTGAACACCGGAACCACGCGTGCTTCGATCACGTCCTTCAGCGCCGGGTCGTCGTTGCGGAGTGCCAGGTCCGGCTGGCAGCCGTAACGGCGCGGCGTGCTCGTGGCGGGGTCGCGCGTGACGAAGCAGAAGCGAACGCAGCCGATCTGGCGGCGGGCGGCCGCGACCGGCCCAGTGAAGATCGAGTTGTCCGCGTTGAGCGAGCGAACCGTCGTCGAGCCGATGATCGTGCAGGCGTCGATTCGAACCGCCGCCTCGGGCGCGGCCACGGCGGCGTCGGCCTGCACGATGCTCGTCTTGATGCTCAGCTCGGGGACGCCCGCGGCGAGCTCGACTCCACCGCAGATCGTGCGCTCGAGGTCGACCTCGAGGGCTCCATTGTCCCCCCCAGCCGATCCCGAGGACTCGACGAGCAGGCATGTTCCGGACGGGACGACAGTGCAGTCGGCAAGCCTTAGAGCACCGAGGTCTCCCGCAGCGACCGTCACCGTCCCCTCGACCAGCACGCCTTCGAGCGCGAGCCGTCCGGGCTCCTCGTCCTCCGCCGCCGTGCCGCCCTCGACTACGAGGTCGCCGAGAACGTGCGGGCGCCGCCTCGTCGGTACCCAGTCTCCGACCCGCCGGTCCGGAGAGGCGGGCCAATCTGCGGCGACGACCAGCAGTTCACTGGCCGGCTTCAGCTGGATCGTCGGCGGCGACTCCGGGTACGTGCGACTGTCGAGGATCGAGATGACCCCCACCGTTCCCGGCGGCTCGGCGTTCCAGGCCTCGATCGCGTCCGTCAGCGTAGGGACGATCTCGTTCTGCACGGGCGCCACCTCTCGGGCGACCCCGCGTTGCCAGCTCACGCCCCGCATGAACTCGCGATCGATGTAGCCGCTGCGGTCGTACGGTCCGCCACCGACGTCGCCCGAGAAGCCGTACGCGAAGCTCACCTCGACAGCGTCCGGCTCGTGGCCCGAGGGGAACGTCAGTCTGCCGGACTGCGGGTCGATGGCGACCGCAATCAGCAGCGGCTGGTCCTGGTCCGAGCCGCTCGGCCGGTAGTCCTTCGTCCCGGGCGGACGCTGCCAGAGGCTCAGATCGGCCACGAGGATCTCCGCGGGCGGTACCTCGGCGAAGTCCGAGCCCGGGTCCGCGCGCGTGAAGACCTGGAGGACGGGAGGATCGGCAAAGTACGCGGCGGGAGCGGACGCGGAGTCGGCCAGCGCTTGGCGCACCGCCTCGAGCTCGTCGAACAGGGCCCTTTGCCGCAGCGGCGCAGGCACGTCGAGCTCCGTTGCGAGATCGACCGGTGCGGTCTCCGTTTGCGGCCGGTTGAAGAGCGGCGCGTCGAGCCCGAGCGGGCTGAACGTGAAGCGGCCCTCCGACGGCGCTCCCAGGCGGCGAGCGGTGGCGCGCCCGAGCGGGTAGCTGTCGAGCCGCCAGACGTAGATGCCGATGTTCGGCAGGTTGTAGCGGCCGCGCCCGCTCGCGATCCTGCGCACCTCGGCTGTATGCGCGGCTCGCTCGAACGGGCCGCCGATGAGCTCCAGCGCATCCATCTCGCGGAGGTCGGGCGTCCGGAAGCTGTGCGAGCGGACGTGCTTCGCGTACTGGGTCGTCTCGAGAAGTTGGAAGAACTCGACGGCCTTAGACCGCCAGCCGGTGACGTCGTACGCGAGCCGCTCGAGCACCGAGAGCGTCCCCTTGCGCCGGCGGTAGCCCAACGTGTTGGCAACGTAGGCCCGCAGGCTTCCGGTTCCGGGCCCGACCGGATGAAGCCGGCGCACCCCGAGGAGGTCGCCGATGTACGGGACGACCCAGGGGTCGCAGGTCTCGATGAACCAGTTCTCGTAAAGCTGTTCGATGTCGCGGTCGACGACTCCGGCCTCGCGCTCCAGCACCTGAAGCAAGGCCTCGAGCGCCTGGCCGTGCTCTGCGTCGCGGGCCCGGTAGAGGGTCGGGAGAAGGTCGAACAGCTCGGCGGTCTCGGTCACGCCGCCGTCACCGTCAGGTTCTCGCTTGCCAAGGTCAGGAGCTGCGCGGCCAGGATGCTGCCGCCGGAGAAGCGCGCGGGCTCCGCCACGAGCACGTCGTTCGGATACGCGTACTCCCCGACGAGGTGCAGCCCGAGCAGGTCAATCCCCTCCACGCCCTCTGCGCCCTGCGCGGTCGCGACGACCTCGCTCAGCGCGACGGACTGAGCAAGCTCGCGCTGCTCGAAGGAGAACCGGTCGAGCAGCGCCGTCCGCATCGCGGCCAGAACGTCGGCGGATTCGTACTCCGGCAGCACGAACACGGTGGCCTCTACGGCGAACGGCAGCGCGGCGTACGGATCGATCTGCATCCGGAGATGCGGGTCCCCGGACGACGCGACGGCCGCGCGCAGATTGGCGAGGAGCGGCTCGTCCGGCTGGGGCGGCTTGCCGTCGGCGCCCGCGATCGTCAGGTGGACGATCTCGGCCTCTCCGTCCCACAGTCGGGTGGCCCGAGCCTTGCCGACCCCCGCGAAGGCCGCGGCGAAGTCCTCGACGTCGTCGAGCGAGACGATCCTTTCGAAGGTGCGGACCGTGAGCGGGGCGCTGCGCCGCGCGCGGTCGCCGGTCTCGGGGTCGTCGCCTCCGGTTGCCGCCAGCGGGTTCGTGACGGCCTTGACGCCCAGCGGCGCGCCGAGCAGCATCGTCAGCCGGCCCGCGCCGAGGTCGCCCGCTAGTCCCGTGCCCACGCGGTAGGCCGCCCGGAGGTTCTGCCCGCCGGTTGGCAGCCTCGCTCCCGTCGCGCCGTCGCCGAACTCGACGGTGGCAGTGCCCTCGTCGTCGATCCGCGCGCTGTAGACGCGATCGCGCGGGTTGCGGCCGTAGAGGGAGCGCACCTCACGCCAGAGCACGCCGGCCACCCGCACGCTCAAGGTCGTGCTTGCTCCGGTGGTCGTCGCGCTCTGGACGTACGTGAGCGGCGTGCCCTTCAGCGCGAAGCGCTGGAACGGGACCGACGCCTCGCCGCCGCCGAGGATCTCGACGCGGCCCTCACCGTGCGTCGCCCGGGCGACGTTGGCCGCAACCCGCACAGACGGCCGGTGGTAGACGTGCTCGAGCGCCTTCGCCAGCACGAGCGTGTCCTGTAGCTCGTCCTCCGGAGGGGATGCAGCTGCGACCGCTGCCTCGGTGAGGAGCTCTGCGTCGTCCGGCGGGGCCACCGCGACGATCGCGTCGGCCTTGGCGAGGAGCGTGCCGCTCTTTCCCTTGCCGTCGTCGAGCTGCCAGCGCAGCCACTCACCCCATCCCGGGCCGACGCTCACGGCGCGAAACACCTCGCCCTGGAGGGCCGGGAGCCAGTAGGAGCCGTCGCCGGGGTCGAGCCACCAGCCGAAGAAGGGAGGGTCCGGCCCGGGTGTGATGTATGCCTGGAGCCCGCTGACGACGACGTGCCGTCCCTCTGGCAGAGCGGACACAGGGTTCGCGAGGTCGATCTGCGTGCCCCAGACCGGCTGCTGAACGGGCCACTCTGCGAGCGTCAGCTCCTCGCTGTTCGCAGAGACGGTGGTTGTCCGCAGGTAGGCGTCAAAGGTGAAGCCGTCGCCCGGCGTCTCCGGGAAGACCCGCGGGTCGAGTTCGAGCCTCGTCGTCTTGGCAGACATCGTGAAGTCCGTCCGAGCATCCTCAGCCACCTGGGTGATCGAGAAGAGCCAGCTGAACCCGGGCGCGGTGAGCGCCGCGCAGCCACCGACGATCTCCTGATAGACAGCGTCGAGGAAGACGCTGTGGTTCCCGTTCTCGGCCTTGCCCGCACCAACTTTCTTGAGCGTCAAACCGGGCCAGTCGTCCATCACCTGGTTCACGTCGATGCCCGCCGCGGTCTTGTACGCGTCTTGCAGGTCCTTCGGCATGGCGTGCCAGTCCGGAGCGTTGTGGCCGAAGAGTGGCGCACGCCGACGGAAGACAAAGGCGGCTACATCGGGCCCTCCAGGACCGAGGGCATATTCCTCTGGAAAGTCCAAGGCGCCCGACCAGGTGAGCTTCGTGATGGCGCGGTCGGCATCTGGCTCGACCGTCACGACCCGCCGAAGCGCGAAGTCCGCGATCGCAGGATCCGCCGTCCATTCCTTCCCGGCGAACGCGAGAAGATCTCCTGACCAGATTCCTGTATCCGAGCCCTTCACGTAAAGCTCGACGGCGCCCGCTGCGGGCCGAGTCGGCTCGAGTAGCTCTCCCCGAAGTGTGTTCCACTCCCGCCGTGCCTCGATCTCCTCGACCGTCTCGAACGTCTGCGGATTCTCGTTTTGGCCCGGCACGCTCTGCACCTTCGTCCCGACCGGCAGCGTCGCCGACTCCGGGGCCCCGGGCGCGGTCTCGAGCTCGAACACGAGCCTCGTCTCCGCGGCGACCCCCGGGCCGAGCTCGTAGCCGATTGCCCGCGCCAGCTCGCGGATCGAGTGCTGCTCAAGCGCTGTTGCGAGGTACCCCTCGTTTGCGATCCGCTCCTGGTAGAAGGTGAGGACGTCGAGCGCCGCGGCCCAGGCGTCGACGAGCGCGATCGTAGGGTCGTCGGTGGCGCGCGTCGTCAGGCTGCGCAGCGCCGGCCGGCGCGAAAGACCTACCAGCATCGTCTCCATGAAGCTCGCGTGGGTTCCGACCCGGTAGGCGAGCTCGGAGAGCCCGGGAAGGTTCTCGACGTTCACCGGGGTCGACTCGGCCATCCCCTCGCAGCAGCCGCAGACTGCCGTCCGCTGGGCGAGCGTCTCGCTCACAGGCCGCCCTTCAAGGTCAGCTCCAGCGTCCCGTTCTCCTGGAAGTTCGGGTCGTCGTCTAGCCGGACCACCTCCGAGAGGGCCGGCTTGAGCACCTCGGCCTCGAGCTCGCCGGCAGCCTCCTTGCCGAATCTCTGGAAGCGGGTCGCGTGGACCCAACGGACGCCGGCGAGCTCCTGCACAGCGGCGTAGATCTGGCTCAGATAAACGGACTGGCCGAACGTGAAGTTGTCGGGATGGAAGAACCCACGGGTTCCCTCGGGGAGCGTTCGAGCCGACAGCCGCTCGAGCACCCGCTGCTCGACGTCGGCGCGGAACACGCCCGGCCGGACGCACACGTCGAGCGCCAGGTCGAGCGGCACGGTCACCGGCGGCTCGAGCTCGAGGTCGTGGCCCGCCATTCGGTAGCGGTCGAGGAAGCGGAGGAGATCGCGCGAGAGGGCCGGATCGGGAGCGCCGCCGCCCAGGGCGTCGACGGTGACGAAGGTCGTGTACCAGCTGCCGGTCCAGCGGAACTTCGCCGTTGCGCGTTGGACCTCCGGCTTCCGCTCCGCAACCTCCGCGTAGTCCGCCTCCGTGACGGCGCGCAGGGGAAGGCGGAACGCCTCGGGAGCATCGACTCGGATGCGCTCGAGTGGCTCGGGATCGGCGCCGCCGGTTGCGGGAAGCGGATTCCGAACGCTGACTAGCCCTCCGAACGGAGTCGCCGCGCGGACGATCGTCCCCGCGCCCACGTTCCCCGCGAGGCCGTTGCCGATCCGGTAGCCGGCCGCGAACGTCGTCTTCGGCTCGGGCCGCAAGCCGCGGTCACCGTCGCCGAAACGCAGGTGCGCCTCCCCGTCCGACTCCAGCTCGACGACGACCTTGGGCAGGAAGCGGTCGGTGCCGAGGAGGTCGAAGAGGGGCTCCCAGGTGAGCCCGTCGTCGCTCGTGACCGTCAAACGGCTGGGCAGGGCATCGTGTGCGTCCCAGCGCATGGCCGCGGACGCGCTCGCACCCGTATCGTATGGCGCCGCGAAGGTGAGCTGCCGGTGGGCGAGCGTCGGCCGGAAGGTCCTGTCCTCCGGCGCCGTCTCGGGAACGGTCGGCTCCGGACCCAACGTCACCCCGTGGTCGGCGAGCAGAACATTGCCGCGCGCGACGGCGACCTCCAGCAGATTGTCGTCTTTCAGAGCCGAGACGCAGAGCGGGAAGGGCAGCGCGTCGGCCATGTCCCAGCCGACCTCGACGATCTTCGTGCCGTCCAGGGGATCCTCCGTCTCTACGACGCTCGTCAGCCGGACGGCGTGGCGATGGGTGGGATCGGCGTCGGCCTCGTCACCGCTCTCCGGGTCGACGACCTCCTCCAGCAGGAGCACCTCGCCGACGGCGAGATCGAGCTGGTCTTGGTCGTCGCGTAGGGTTGCGCGGGTGCTCCCGGCTGGCAGACAGCACTCGCGATCGCTCCACGTGTAGAAGGAGATGCGGTTGTGCCCGCTGTGCAGCGTCAGGTCGTGGAGTGGCTCGAAGACGGTCGGACGCTCGAGCAGAAACAGCTCCTCGAGCGCCGAGACCGGCACGTTCGGGTCGTCCTGCTCGCCTCTCGTGAGCAGAGTCGTCCGCTCGCTCGGATCGTCAGGCTTCGCCTTGATGGTGGCGGCATCGGCGCCGGCCCCTGCCTCGAATACCACCCATGCTCGCGCGTTGCAGCCGGAGTGAACGCGATAGTCGAGCAGGCGCGCGTGCCGGCGCAACGAGATGCGTCGCCGGGCCGTTCCAAGGTAGGCCTCGGTGGCGACCGCGTCCTGGAAGTAGCTGAGCCTGTCGGCGGTGTACGCAAGCAGCTCGACGAGGGCGACGTGGGCGTCCGCCGGGCTCCGCTCCTTCCATTCGGGCACGAGGCTCGCCATCCGGTCGAGCATCAGGCGCCGGAAGCTCGCGTAGTCCTTCACGAGGTAGTCGAGCTCCGGCTCGTCGAGGAGCTCGGGCGGACAGCGGAGCTCGACCTTGCAGTCGAACGGGTTGTCGCAGCCGGCCTTGAACGAGAACGGAACGGCCGCGAGCTGGGGGTCGAACTTCGCCGGCACGGACTCGTCCGTGGACGACGTGCGCAGACGGAGCGTGTAGGTCGAGTAGTCCCCACGCGCATCCACGGCGACCGTGAGCCGGTCGGCGTTGGCTGAGGCCGTCTCGACGTGGATGTTGTAGATGCGGGCACCCCCCTCGATCACGACCTGATCCGGTCCCAGATCGGGTGCGTCGGGCACCGGCTCGGAGCCTCCGCCGCCCGGGAGGTCGTGCAGGAAGACGACTTCGAGGGTCTGCTGGTCCGGGCCGACTTCGAGGTAGTCGATCCCGTTGACCGTCGGAGGATCGGCATTGCGGACTGCCGCCCGGCGGCGGGCGGTTCCGCAGCGGTACTGCGCAGCCATCTCAGAACCCCCTCGGGAGCTCGGCCGTGCGACGCTCCTGCGTCCGCCGGATCGTGTAGGACACGCGGACGAGAAGCGTGGAGTCCTCTCCCTCTACGGCGACCTCGTTCACCTCGATGCGATCGCCGAGCCACTGCTGCAACGCCCCCTGGACGAGAAACTGCGTGGCGCTCGCAAGCTCGTCGCTGTTCGGCGCGAAGACGAGCTGGAGCAGGCCGCTGCCGAAGTCCGGCCGGTTGACGCGCTCCCCGGGCGCGGTAAAGAGGACCTGCTCGATCAGATCGGTGATGTGGTCGTCCTCGCTCGTCGAGGCGGTACGGCCGCGCCGGTCGATGGAGTAGGCGAAGTCGACCTGCATCAGGCTCCCACCACGCGAGGCTGGACGGTGACCGGCAGCGGCGCGCCCTGAGGCGCTTGATCGGCGGCGAGGCAGAGGCCCGTGCTCGTCTGCAGGAGCGCCGGCTGCCCGTTGACGAGGACGCGCGCCGCCGGCGTGAGCCATTGCACGCGGATGCATGGGTGCGGCTGTCCCGGGCTGAACGCGCAGCCTGCGACCAGCGTCTGATCTGCGAGCGTGGCCACCGGCACACCGCCGACCAGCACGCGGGCGTTGCTCGTCACGAACGACGCCGGCCCGCCGTGGGAGCACAGAACGGTTGCGCCCACGTGGAGCAACGGGCCGGGCATCAGGTCACCACCAGCGCGCCCTGGTTGACGGTGATGGTTGGGCCGACCATCACGATCGAGGCGCCCTTTCCGTTTTGCACGTAGATGCCGGTGTCGTTCACCGCGAGCATCGCGCCGGTCGCGCTCCTGATCACGATCCCGCCGGTCGGCCCGGGGACGTCGCTGATCACGACGCCGTTCTGGAGCGTCGTCTGCAGCGTGATCCCCGGCACGGCCGGCGGGATCGCATGCGATAGCGCAGGGACCTCGGCAGCCGTCCCCCAGAAGCAGCCGACCCAGACCGGGTAGTCGGGATCGCCCTGCTCGTACTCGATCCAGACACCGGTCCCCGTCGGCGGCACTGCGAACATGCCGTTCTGGATGCCGCCGATCGGCAGACAGGGCATCGCCCAGCTCGAGAGCATGACGTTCGAGACGTCGGGCACCAGCACCTGGATTCGCCCGATCTGCAGCGGATCGACGTTGTTGACGACGGTGCCGCGGTACTTCCCGTAGAACTTCCGGGCGCCGTTCACGCCGGCACCCTCGGCAGCGTCGAGACGAGCCCGTTCCGCGTGAGCGTGAAGCTTTGCTTGTAGGAGCCGCGCTTGAGCTCATGGGAGACGCTCTTGACGTAGTAGAGGCCGTCGAACGCCGGCCCGGCGCCCCGGACGCCGACGAGCTTCCGCGCCTTGAGGATGCGCCCGTAGCGCAGCACATCGAGCGTCCCGGTCGCCGAGACGGCGTCCGCTCCCTTCGCGGCCTTCGCGAGCCCGATCGCCGCGGCCCGGATGGGCGAGAGCTTCGCCGTCCCCTCGATGTAGTCGAGGCCGGTCTTCATGGGCTCGATGACCCCAAGCGGCGGGTTGAGCGGCGTGATGTCCGGGATCGGGATCGGGATCGGGGCCTTCGTGGCCTGGTTCTGGATCAGGATCACCGGAAACATGCGCGAGTCGCTCGCGAAGCTGGGCGAGAAGCTCGCAACGTTCGTGTGCACGTCCATTTCGACGTTGAGCGCCCGCTGCGGCACCCCGAGCTTCAGCTCTGGGCCCCAGTACGCGGTGCTCGTGCCGGGCGCCGGCCCGGGATCGACGTAGAACACGTAGCCCACCTCGTCGGCGAGGCCCCGGATGTAGGCGAGATCCTTCCCTTGCTGGACGGGGATCCGGTCGACGGGGATCGGAACGTCCACGAGGACGCTCGGGATTACCATGGGGATCACGCCGAAGATCGCGTACTTCGCGAGGATCGCCAGCACGCGAACCTCGGGCGGCATCGCGGGATAGGGGATGCCGCTGAAGTCGATGTAATCCATCACGCGCGAGAGATCCTCGCCGGTCACCGTCAGCGTCGCCTCGCCGCCCTCGCCTCCCGCCGTGATCTGGTGGTTCGTCATAACGCCGTCCATCAGCACCTCGGGCGTCCCGTTGACCGTGACGACGATCACGACGCGGACGAGCGGAATAGGCGCGCCGGCAGAGACGAGGAACAGCGTGTGCAGGGGCGAGCGGGTGCTGAGCTTGAAGGTCAGCTGGAATCCGCCCGGCCCGTCGCCGCCGCTGTTCACGGTCACGCTCGAGAGAGAGTCCAGGATCGCGCGCGGGACCGGCAGCGGCACGGCCGGCCCGATCATCAGCGTCAGCTGAACGCCCTCAACCACCGGCAGCTCCAGGAATCCCCTCCGGGAGCGTGATGCGGACGATCCTCCCCACCGGCTCCACGAGCTCGGCGGGGCGCATCACGACGTTGGCGTCGCACAGGCGCCAGGACTGGTCGGCATCGCCGAGGTAGCGCGCCGCGATCGTGTCGGGACGCTCGCCCTCGGTCACCACGTGCTGCTGAAGGGACACAAAGTGCTCCGGCGGCGCCACGAACCGGCGCCTCAGGTAGGCGATCTCCCGGCCCCGCACAACGATCGTGGCCGTTTCGACGCCGTGGTATCGGCTCGTCGGCGGGAAGAGGCCACCGCGAACGCTCGCCTCGAGCAGCTCGGTGAAGGCGTTGCTCATCCGATTCCCGTGATCCCGAGTGAGCTCAACGTTCCGCCTGCCGCTAGCGCGGCGAGGCGCTCCTTCTGCTGCTGGTAGGCGAGGAAGAGGCTGCCGCCCCGGGTTTCGAAGCCGAGATCTGCGACGCTGAGGACCCTGAGCCCGAGGCTCACTTTCGCTCGGATCGGGTTGAGGGCCGCGTCGAACGCCTCCTCCGTGATGCTGAAGTCGGTCATCCGAACGGGCACGATCCGGCCCCGACTCCAGACGAGAAGAGTCAGCGGTGCTTCCATGGGCGCGATCTCGAGCGTGCCGGCACTCGCAAGCGCGTCGTTTGCCTGCAGCGTCCCACTGTCCGGGTACACGACCGTCTCGAGCGTGGCGAGCTGGGGTTGGATGCCGTGCTCGCCGGCGATCGGGTCCCCGCTCTCGAGCTGGTCGACGGCGTCGATCTCGGCGTCGAGCTTGAACGTCTCGACCGGCGGGCCTTTGAGCCGCAGCGCCTCGGAGCGCTCAGCGGACTCCCCGAACGCCTGGATCTGCAGGGTCCGCGAGACGGTCTCCGGGTTGTACTGGAGCGCGATCACGGTCCGCACGGCCGCCGACTCCGGGTCGACGAGCACGAGGCCTCCCTTCAGGACGCGTGGAGAGCCGGGAAACGTCGTCATCGCATCGCCCCTAGGGGCACTCCGGCGCGGCACCGATGTCGCGCGTCACGCCAGTTCCGCCGGCGATGTCGCCCGACGGCACGTAGCGCTTCATCCCGCCCTTGCTCCCGACGACGTACCAGACCCATTTCTTGCTCTCGCTCTCGTCCCGGTCGCCGACGGTCTGGCCACCCCTGCCCGCCTGGGAGAAGTCCTCGCCCTGGCTCGGCGGGTGCGAGTGGTAGTAGGCGACCACATGCTGGTCACGCGGCGCCTCGGCGCGGCAGAGGAACTCGCTCCGGGACGTGACGGGGCCGGTGAGGCGGTAGCCGCCCTTGCCGGTGTCGATCACCAGCCCGCACCACTCCTTGTTGTCCTTCGCGGTGAGGCACATCGCCTTCTTGAGCCCCTCGATGGCCGCTGCGTCCTGGGCGCTCGGGCCGGGCTCGGCCTTCTTCTGCTCGGGCTCGGCCTCGGGGGCGGCCTCCGCCGTTGACTCCTTTTTCGTTCCACGTTCCTCGACCACCATGGTCCCGAGCGGGCCGCGACCCCGCTCCTTGCGCGGCGCCGCCCGCAGGATCGCGTCGCCGAGCTCGAGGGCGCGTGCGTCGATCGTCGTCGCATCCAGGCCGAGAACGAACCGCTTGCCGACCGTGATCGAGATCGTGCCGTCCTCCGCACGCACGCGGACTCCGTCGAGGGCCGGGCTATAGCCGGCGCCACTGATCCGCGAGGAGTAGTCCGGCTGGTAGAGCGCGACCAGCCGATAGGCGATCGACGAGCCCCGGATCGCCATCGCAGTGGCGTCCCCCGGCTCCTTCCGGCATCGTTCCGCGGCGGCGAGGATCCGGTTCCGGAGGTCCTCGGCCTCGGTCGGCGCGGACGACGCTGTGAGCGGCTGGCGCTGGATGCCGGTGGCGGCGGTTGTCACCGGGAGGGCACGCGGGGGCGTCTGGTGGATGAGCCGGGCGTTGCGCACAGCCTCCAGCTCGGAAGCGCGCGGCTCGGCGCCCGCTCCCGGGCGTTCCTGCTGCACGACGTGCGTCAGCTCGTGAGCGATGAGTTCGCGGCCCCGGCCCGTTGCCGGCACGTAGCTGCCCTCGGAGAAGAGGATGTCCCTGCCCTCGGTGAGGGCTACGGCCTGCAGCGATCTCGCCACCGCCGAGGCTTCGGCGCCCGTGTGGATACGCACATGGCTGAAATTGCGGCCGAAGCGCTGCTCCATCTGCGTGCGGACCGCCCGGTCGAGTGGCGTGCCGCCAGGCGGCCGAGTCACCAGGCGCCTTGCGCGACACTGCGCGCACTCGCCGTCGAGCCCGGCGTGGCCGCCGCATCGGCACCGGCGGGCGCCGATGGGATGGATCTCGGGCGCCGAGAGGCGTCCCGTTGCCTCGACTCGGTGCGTGAGGCGGCTCGCGGCCACGTCAGGGGCACCCCAGGATTCCGCGGAGCTCGTCGTTGGCGGGCACGGAGCTCCTCAGCGCTTCCATGATCCCCCGCTCGCGGACGTCGTACAGGGACTGCGGAGGCGACTTGAAGCCGTTGCAGTTGAACGTGACCCCGGGCCGCGCGAGCGCGCCCTCCTTGCGCATCAGGCCCGAGACGAGGCCGCCGGCGCCGAGGGTCTCCTCGGTCACGTCCGCGACCTTCATGCTCATGATCGCTTCAACCTCGGCGGCGGACGAGCCCGCGCTCATCATGAAGCTGCGGATGTCCTGAACGTAGTTCTCGCGGACCTCCGGCCCCTCACCGGGCTCCTGCCCCTTGTAGTTCTTGAGTGCCTCGGCGACCGTCATGTTCGCGCTCTGCCTGAAGCGCGCGATTGCACGGAGGTACGGCAGGATCGCGGCCCGGCCCGGATCCTTCTTCGCATCGGATGACATCGGGAAGATGGCGTAGCGGCCCCGGAACGTCCCGGTCGCGCCGAGCCGATACGGCGCCGTCTGAAGTGTCTCGAGCGCCGCAGCCGTCGCCGCGCCCGTCACGAGCGACGCCGGTCCCCCTCCGATCGTCCCCGCGGCGCGGTGGATCGCTTCCTTCTTCGGGTCGACAGTGATGTTGCCCGGGTTGTTCGTAAGCCACGGGATCGTCCCGATCTGGATCGGGAGAGGCTTCTTGGCCGCCTGCTCGGCATACGGGTCCTCTTCGGTCTTCGGAGGCGGCTCGTAGTAGATGAGGCGCACCTCCTTCTCGTAGGCGACGTAGCTCCAGTTGCGGATCGCCTTCAGGTTGCCGGAGCGCTGCCGCGCGATCCCGATCGGCGCCGGCGTGAGCTTGGGTGGCTGCCCCGCCGCCGTCGCGATCGCCGAGCGCTCGGCCTCGCGCTCCGAGTTGTCGTGCGCAGCGGTAAAGCTCAGGCCGCCGCCCGCGTGCGCGCGGCTGCCCTCCTGCTGGATCGTGTGCGCGAGCTCGTGTGCGAGCAGCGCCTTGCCCGCCGGAGTCTCGGGGGCGTACTGCCCCGCGCCGAAGACGATGTGCGTCCCGACGGTGTACGCCAGGGCCGCCGAAGCATCGGCCGAGGCCGTGGCTCTCGCGTCGGTGTGGATGCGAACCGCGCCGAAGTCATGCCGGAAGCGCGCCTCCATGACGCGCCTCGGCACCCCGCCGAGGGGCTTGCCAGGAGACCGGCGACCCGCCTCGACGACCTCGGGGCCCGGGAGTTGCGCGGAGCTTTCGCGTCGCTTGAACTGATACGTGAGCGGTCGCTCGGGAAGGGGCTGGGGAGCGAGTGGCTCTCTCTGCTCCTCGACCGGTCGCTTCGCCAGCAGGTCGAGCCAGATCTGGAACGCCGTCATCGGGTCGATCCCCTTGCCGAGCCCGGCTCCCGCCTCGAGGGCCGCCTGGATGATGTCTTCGCGATGCTCGAGGTTCCAGAGGAGCCACGCCTGGAGCGCGCGGTCCTCTGCCGCCGGATCGCGTGAAGGCCGAGGAGGCCAGGGGTAGGTCTTGGCGGCCGGGTCTGGAGGCGCTGGCTTCCCCTCTTTCGGCTTCTCGGGGGGCGCGACATCGATCCCGAAGATGCGCATGCCCTTCATCTCGGCTGGAGCGGCCGTACCGAGGGCGCCGAACGACTGCTCCCCCGACGGCGTACGGGCCGTCGGCTGGTCGGAGGCTGCCGCCACCGCCGCGTGCACGCCGAGCGCAGCTGCAGTCGCGCCCCCGAGAACGCCGGCCGCCACCGCTTTTTCGAGCGGGCTCTGCAGGAACGCCACGATCTTCTTTCCCTCGGGGGTGGCGCCCAGCCTGGGAAGGACGGTTTCCTTCGCGACCCGCTTCACGATCTCCTGGATCGCCTTTTTCCAGAGCTCGACGTCGTGCTCCGGCGTCAGTGGTTGCTGGGCGGGGAACTGCGTCGGGGGCTTCGGGCCGGCGGTGGCTTCCTGCCGCTGGACCAGGGGTCCGCCGGCGCGGGTGAGCGGACCTAGACGGTTGTCCGGCCTCCCGCCAAGCGTGGCCGCGGCGCGCTCGGCTTCCTGCTCGAGGGCGTCGAGCCCGGGCTGAGCTAGCCGGCGCGACCTGCACTCGTGACACGTGCCGTCGACACCCGCCGCTCCGCCGCACGGACACCGCCCCAACGCGGCCAGGGTCGCCGAGCCCGTGCTCGCGCGGCTTGGCTCGGGGAGCGCAAGGCGGCCCGCCCTATCCGTCATGGCCGGAGCCTCCCGTGCACGCTGCGCGCCACCTGGGCGCCGATCGTCATCTCGATCGGCTCGCGTCCGAGCTCGAGTGTTCCCCCGCGAACGGCCGTGGCTGAGCCCACCCGGGAAATCGGCCGCTCACTCGCGTCGAGCAGCCGCGTCAACTCGCGGGCAAGCTCGCGGCCGACGCGTTCGGCCTCGACCGCCGGAAGCCCGTTAAGCACCAGGGTCCTCACGTACACCTGCACCGGCTGTCCCGTCATGCCCAGCTCCCGATCTCGAGCTCGGTCACCGGCCGCTCGTGTTTCGCCACTTCGGCGCGCGCGGCCCGCGCGAGATGCTCCATCCGCACCGGCTCTCGCGCGTCCGCAGCGAGAAAGGCGGCACTGAGCGCGATGTTGCGGATGGAGCCGCCGGCGACTTCCAGCGAGGCCAGACTCGCTGAGTCGAGGCCTTCGGTCGGAGTCTCGGCTGGGAAGATCCGCTCCCAGATCTTCCGACGACGGCCGGCATCCGGGAGTGGGAACTGGACGACGAAGCGGAGCCGACGGAGGAAGGCCGCGTCGAGGGCGCCGCGCATGTTCGACGTCAGGATCGCGAGGCCCCGGTACGCCTCCATCCGCTGGAGGAGGTAGCCGATCTCGATGTTCGCGTAGCGGTCGTGGCTGTCCTTGACCTCGCTGCGTTTGCCGAACAGGGCGTCCGCCTCGTCGAAGAGCAGGATCGCGGCACCGCCCTCGGCGGCGTCGAACACGCGTCGGAGGTTCTTTTCCGTTTCCCCGATGTACTTGCTCACGACGGCGCTCAGGTCGATTCGGTAGAGGTCGAGGCGCAGCCTTTGCGCGAGGGCCTCGGCGGCCATCGTCTTGCCGGTGCCGCTGGGCCCGGTGAAGAGCGCGCTGATGCCGAGGCCGCGGGCACTCTTGGAGGCGAAGCCCCAGTCCTCGTAGACGCGGGCCCGGTTGCGCACCTGGAGGACGATCTCCTCGAGCGCACGCAGCTGTGGCTCTGGCAAGACGAGGTCCTCCCAGCCGGCGCGGGGCTCGATGCGTTGCGCGAGGTCGTCCAGGCGAGGGCGCGCCTGCTCGCGCGCCGCCTCCCAGAGCGCGCCGCCGTTCCCGACTGCCGCCGTCGTGGCCGCTAGGACGGCATCGCTCGACAGCGCGAACTGGAGCGCGACCGCATCGACCTCGCCGTCGAGCCCGGTTACATCCGAGCCCACGGACGCCCGCCAGAACTCGATCCGCTCGGCCGCGGAGAGCGGTGGGACCGTGAAGCGGACGGCAGCACGGCTGCGCAGCGGCGCCGCCTCTCCGCCCGCAAGCACGACGGGGCCTGCCACGGACTCCGCGAGCCGAGCGGCGAACCTGGATGCTTCGGCCGGGTCGTCGTGGCTGCGCTCGATCAGGAGGGCGGCAGCGCCCAGCGCCGCCTCCCGCTCCCAGAGGCGGGCGAGCGCGTCGCGCTCGGATGGCGTCCCCGGCACGTCGGGGGCCTGCAGCGCGTACGCGGCGAGGCCGACCTTCTCGCAGGCGGCGCCGACCACCTCACGAGCGGACGAGGACTCACACTCGCAGAGCTCCACCGCCGACCAGGCACCGGCGGCACGCTGCCGCGCCCACAGCTCCGCGAGTTGCGCGGCCAGGCTGCGCCGTGAGGACGCCAGTTTGAGCGCGGCGAAGACGGGCTCTACGAGCCCGAACAGGCGCTCGTCCACGTACGGAACGCCCGCAAGGTGATGAAGCACCCGCTCGTCGATCCGCAGCCGCGCCTCGGTGAGCGGCTCGCCGGGGTCGAGCTCGATCAGACGCCACCGGCGGAGGGGGGCGGTGGGCGTGAGGGCGCTCCAGTGGGGCTCGGGGAGAAGGCCGAGCGCAAGGCCGAAGCTCGGCCGAGGGAAGCCCGAGTCGAGCTCGGCCCCTGCGCAGAGAAGGAGCAGCGCCCGTTCAAACGGCGAGAGCGCGAATGTCTCGCAGACACGCTCCAGGGCGGGCGGGGGCGAGAGCTCCCGACGGAGATCCTCGAGGTCGCGACCGCCGGATCGCGTGCCGCCGTCGTCGCCGAGCAGGTCCCGCACCTCCTCGAGCGCCGCGGTCAGATAGCGCTGGTTCGCGTCTGTCCACGTTCCTGACGCGGTCACGGGATGTGCACCTCGGGGCCGGTAAATGTCTGGAAGGCGGGATCCTTCTCGTCCTGGACGATGTCCAGTGGGCTCTCCGCGCCGTCGACGCGCAGGCGGACGAAGTAGTCGCCGGGCTCGACATTTGCGATCTGGAACTCGACCGTCGAGAGGTCCGCGTCCACGGGACCCTCGGCGAAGGCAAACGAGTGGCCGCCGCCGCCTGGACGTTCGTCGAGCAGCAGCGTCATGCGCTGGTGGGCGCGAACCGGCGGCTCGACCTGGAAACCGACGGTTGCCTGGGGCGTAGAGGCCGTGATCCCGCTCAGCACGGGCCGCAAGACGAAGGCGACGAGATTCGACTCGAAGCCGCGATGCGCCGATTCGGGCGTGCCCATGAGCACGTCGTGGACGACCTGAAGCCCGGTCACACCCGCGCGGCGGACGGAGGCGGGAATCGAAGCCAGGTCGACCACGATGCGCGTGTCCTCGACCGAGGTCGGCTCCACGAGTTCGGTGCCGATGCGCACCCGGGTCACCTGGCCGACCAGGTCGCGACCGAGCACGTGGAGCGAGCTGTTCCACGCGATTGGAGCCGGCGGCCCTTCTGCGGGCTCGGCCCGCTCGACGACGGGCTGACGGAACGGGAGAACGTAGACGTTTCGGCGGCTCACGGGAAGCCCCGGGAGTGGTTCCTCGCTGTCGTCCTCGATCAGGACGACCGATGCTTGGTATGAGACCGACAGCGCATACGGCGTCTGAAAGAAGACCGCCCAGAGCTTGGAAAGCTCCTCGAGCGACAGGCTGCTTGGTGTGACGCGCACGAGTTCGACCGCGGCGGCGAGGTCGGACTCCGGCACGTCCGTGTTGCCGAGCTCGGGATCGAGAGCTGCTTCGGCGAGCGCCTGGGCGACCATCCCCCGCGTCAGCACGGGCGTGGCATGGAGAGCGCGGGTCGCGCGCCCGAGCAAGCGCTGGGGGAGGAAGACCTTGTCCTCGCCGTAGAAACTGAGTAGGTAGTGGAGATCGAGAGCCGCCTGGGGGCGCCGCAACAGGCGACCGTCCGCGCGACGCGTCGGCAGGTCGTCGTTGCGCCAGGCCCCGTTCGGCGTCACCTGGTAGAGGAAGAGGTTGGCGGACGGGGGAGGGGTGCCGTTCGCGGCTGCGCCCGGCCTGTCCACCGTCACACTCGCGCCCGTGCCGACGAGCGCCTCCTGGAGCATGTGGCGGAGCGTCACCGTCACGGCTGCGATCGACCGCGTATCGCTCACCTTCGGCCGCTCCGACGCTGCTCGAGATACTCGTCGAGCGACAGCGGCGCAAGTCCGCGCGGCGCGGCGCTCGTGCGTGGCGGCGAGGGCGGCGTGACGGCCCGGACTTCGATCCGGTCGATCGTCACGTGGACCGGCGGCGCCTCGCTCGCGTGCGCGTCCGGCTGGGAGGTCCCGGACGCGGCGCGGCGCCGCGGCTGCGTCGGGACGGCCGCGCTCTCCAGCTCGACTCCTCGGCGCGGAAGAGGCGGCAACCGGTCTGGGATTCGAGCTGGTGCACCGGAAGGACGCGCAGCCACCCGGGTCGCCACGTTCGGTCGGGCGACCCTTCGGCGACCCACGGGTCGGTCACGGGCCGGCGTCGGAGGTTCGGCCGGGGCGCTGGTGCCTTCACGCGAGCCGACCATGGGCTCTACAGCCGGAGCCGGTTTCCTACTCGGCTCGTGCCTCGCGGCCGGCGCCCGCACCGGCCGTCCGTTCGCACCCTGTGCGGGCAGGCGTGGCTCACGTCTCGGGGGCGGCGGGTCCCGCTCCTCGGCCGGCTGCGGCTCGAAGCGCGACGCCGGTCGGGGTCGCACGACGGGCGCTGCGCCGAGCGCCCGCACCGCGAGGTGCTCGAGAAACTTGGCCATCAGCCGACGAGCTCCAGGTACAGGCGCCGCCGCGCCGGGCTCAGCTCCAGCACATCAGCTTCACGCCATCCGTAGGCAGACGCCAGCACGTGAACCTCCTCGAGCGTGGCTTGCGCGGCCGCCTCGAGCTCCGCCCAGACGAACGCTCCAATGTCGAACACAGCGTGGCCCGCTGCCCCGCAGGCAGGGCATGCGAGCGCCAGCTCGACTACGGCGAGTGGGTCGAGCTCCGCCATTCGGTCGATGACGGCCCGGCGGGCAGCGGCCGAGAGCTCCTCTGGCGGCGGGCTGATGATGCAGCGCTCGAGCAGGGCCTCGCTCACGGCGGCGAGATCGCCGGCGTCCGCAACTGCGGCAAGATCGCCCGGGGTCGGGAGCAGGAATTGCACCTCGCCGGCCTTGCTGGAAACGGAATGGGGACCAGCCTCGCGCGCGTCCCCTCGCTCGAGCGCAGCAATGTCGAGGGAGAGCTCGAGCATCTCGCCACAGGACACGCAGTCCACTACCGCTTCGACGTGCGGGCCGAAGGTGTCCTCGCGCAGGGAGAGCAACTCGGCGTCGCACTGACCGACACTCAGCCGCCCGAGCTCCTCGGGGTCACGCTTCGGATACGCAGCCACGAGCACGCTCAGCGGCCGCGTGACCGGAACCTGATACATGCCCCGCTCCCACATCAGCAGGAGCGTCGACTGGGACAGGGCGGCCATCCGCGGCTCGGCGGCTAGGTGAAGCTCGGCTCCGTCGGCTCGACCACCGCGGTGTCGCGCTCGAACCCTTCGGTCTCCAGCTTGAGCGTCTGGATCAGGACCGCGTTCGCGTTCGCGTCCAGGTCAGCCGCCGCCTGGTATTCCGAAGGCCAGCAGCGATACAGCTTGTATGCGATCGCAAGCTCTCCAGCCTCGTTGTAGATCTCGAGAATCAGGTCTTTGCGGAAGTCCTTCAGCGACACCTCCGCGCCGAGGCCGGCGCCGTGGTGCCAGACCTTGTTCGCCCAGTTCTCGAACTCCGGGTCGTGGGTCACCCCGCGCTCGAGCGTGACCGGCTCGTACTTGATCCGCCCAGGCGACTTGCGGCTGCTCGAATTGTCTCCGCCCTCGCGATGTTCGACGACTTCCGCCGTGCGCTTGAGAGCGCTTACCTTGCTGACGCCGGCGACGTAGCGGCCGTCCCATTTCAGGCGAAACTTGAAGTTCTTGTACGGGTCGAACCGCTGCGGATTAACGGTGAACTGCGCCATGTGTCGCTCCTACGCCTCGATCTGTCCGGCCAGTTGCTGGATTTTGATGACGACGAATTCCGCCGGCTTGAGCGGGGCGAAGCCGACGAGAATGTTCACGACGCCGAGGTTGATGTCGTTTTGGGTCGTCGTCTCGGAGTCGCACTTGACGAGGTAAGCCTCCTGCGGAGTCTTGCCCTGGAACGCGCCCTGCCGAAAGAGGGTCTGCATGAAGGAGCCCACGTTCAACCGGATCTGCGACCAGAGTGGCTCGTCGTTCGGCTCGAAGACGACCCATTGCGTGCCGCGATAGAGGCTCTCCTCGATGAAGAGCGCCGTGCGCCGGACGGGGATGTACTTCCATTCCGATGTCAGTCGGTCCGCCCCCCGGCGCGTTCGCGCACCCCAGACGACGCGTCCGACACCGGACAGAGCACGGAGGCAGTTGATTCCGAGCGGGTTCAACAGTCCGACCTCGGCGTCGGTAAGGGGAACGCTGAGCTGCGGTGCGCCGACGATCGTCGCCTCCAGGCCGGCCGGAGCCTTCCAGACACCTCGTTGCGCGTCGGTGCGCGCGAAGACGCCCGCGACGGCCCCGCCCGGAGCGAACTCCGCCGGCTGCCCGTCGTGGAAGGGATCCGGGCGCGTGATCCGCGGGAAGAACACGGCCGCGTTCTTGCTCGTGAGGTACGTGTTCGCCGCCGCGACCGCGTCCGCGACGCTGCCCCAGTCCGTGGGCGCGTCGAGCACCAGCATTGCGCGACGACGCTCGCAGTAGGAGACCGCGCTGTCGATCACGTCGGGGTTGACGTCACCCTCGTCGTGCGGGGGGATGCAGAGGAGGTTGAAGAGATCGGCGTTCTCGAGCGCGTACAGGCCCTCTTTGTTCGTGTCCTTGTTTGCCCCGATGAACTCGTCCTTGCCGATCGGCTCGCCGTCCGAGCCGGTGTCCCCGTCGACCTTGCTCGAGGTGTTGTCGTCCTCCCAGATCGTCTTGCCCGCGGCCGGAGTGTCCGCATGAGGCGAGGGCGCCGTGGAAGGCAGCGGCGTTACGGCTCGGACCAGCACGGACTTCGCGAGCAACTTGTCGACCGGCCGTGGGCTGTCCTCCACCGTCACGTTGCGGTACTCCTCGGTGAAGCCGGTCGCGGTGTCGCGGACGGTGAGATTGAAGATGTCGCCCTGCTGGACGTCTGGATATTCGGTGCTCCACTCGTCCGCGAGGTCGGGCGAAACGTCCACGTCGACCCGTGCCCGGAGCGCGTTGCCCCACGCCCCGGGGTAGGCGGCCTCCAACTCGAGCCCGTTCGCGTCCAGCTTGGCCTTCGCAAGGGCGGACCCCGCCCTGTACAGGCGCACGACGATTGCCTGCGCGCCGCCGTTCTGGAAGAAATCGCGTATGGCGAAGCCCAGCGCGCTCTGGCGCCAGAGACCGCCGAAGACACGCTCGAAGTCGGCATAGCTCGTGAGCGTGACCGGCGTGTCGACAGGCCCGCGGGCGGCTCGGCCCACAAAGGCTGTGATCGAGGTAGCCACGCCCGTGATGGTGTGGACGCCGCTCGGCAGCTCCTCGACGTACACGCCTGGGTAGGTCAACGTGCTTGGCATGCGTCCTCCTTGCCTTGTCCGCCGCGAGCATCCTGCGTCCGCGTCACGCCGGCGTCACTGCCTCGTCACCCGCTGGACAGGAGGTCTTCCAGCCACTCCGCGACGGCTCTACTGATCTTGTCCGGGCCGGTGACTGCCCGCGTCGAGCGTTCGGGTCGCGCGACGTCGAGCGTCGAGACGATGCGGGCGGCAAGTGTTGGCGGATCGCCGTGGAGCCAGGCACGGATTACGAGCACAGCCGCGCGCTCGGGGGCGGCAGGGGCACGGGGCACTGAAGCCAACCTGCGCCTTGCGCGTCACCTGATCGTCTCTAGTGCGTCAACGATGCGGCGAGTGCCTCGAGCTGCTCCGACGGCTCGAGCCCCAGGCGATCGCGCAGCAGGCAGCTGCACAGGTCGTATTGGCGGAGCGCTTCACCGCCGTTACCCTCGGCCAGGTGGACGCGGATCACGATCCGGTGCGCGCTCTCCCGCAGCGGCTCAACCTTGACCGCCGCTAGCGCCGACGCGAGCGCCTGCCGCAGCCGGCCCGCGAGCAGCTGTCGCTCGGCGAGGGCCTCGAGCGCGTGGAGCGCAAGCTGACGGAACCGCTCTCGCTCGAAGATCACCCAGTCGTCGTACCAGTCGGGGAGCAACTCGCCCTCGAGCTCGAGGTCGGCTGTCGTCAGCGTCTCGTCGTCCACGGTCCCTCTGAGCAACTGCTGTGCGAGGCCGAGGGACTGCCGAATGTCGACATGGACGCGCGGTGCCAGCCGAAGCTGGGCGCCGAGGGCCTCGACGAGCCGGACGCCTGGCCGGTGAAGCCGCCAGAGCGAGGATCGTAGGCTCGCCGCCGCTCGCTCCTCCGAAGCGTCGGTCCAGAGCGAGCCGGCGACGTAGACGCGGAGCACGGGGCGCTCCTGGAGAGCGACGAAAGCCAGTAGGCGCTGCGCGCTCATGGGGAGGTTGACGCGCTGTCCGTCGCAGCGCAGCTCGAATCCGTTGAGCAACGACAAGGTGCTTTCACCGGTCCGCTCCTGCTCCAGTGCAAGCTCTCGCACCTCGACGGCAGCCGTCACGCGCCAGCTCCGTGGATCTCTCTCCCACGCCCCCGCTGCCGCAGTAACGAGACTGGGCATGGCATTTCCCGCCCTTCGATCGGTTCCTCGTTACTGCGCTTGACCCTACTCCGTCAGCCGACGTCCGGTCAAGGCCCGAAACCGCCAAGCGTTACGCAGGCGGAAACGCGGCTCTGGCGCGCGCACGTCCGCAGGGCACCTCGCCTGTGGGGTGCGTTAACTCGGTTCGGGGCCTGGGGTTCCCGCTCGTCCGTAGATTCGGTCGCCCGTCCCGCTGATCTCGAGGAGTTGTTTCTTGTTCTCGTCGTTCTGCTACCTGGCGTTGCGCTGCCTGTTTCAGCTTTTGCTCCTGCGTCCCCGGTCGGAGGACTTCAAGGAGCTCGAGATCGTGGTGCTCCGGCATGAGCTGTCGGTGCTTCGCCGCCAGGCAGGTCGTCCGCAGCTGCGGTCGAGTGACCGAGTCTTTCTCGCTGCCGCGAGTCGGTTGCTGCCGCGGGCGCGTTGGCAGTCGTTTCTTGTGACGCCGACGACGCTGCTGCGCTGGCACCGCCGTCTGGTTGCTCGCCGCTGGACGTACGCCGCTCAGACGGGTCGCCCGACGATCGGCGGTGAGATCCGCGAGCTCGTCCTTCGCCTCGCTCGAGAGAACCCGCGCTGGGGCTACCAACGTATCGTCGGCGAGATCAACGGGCTCGGTCTGCGGGTGTCGGCGACGACCGTCAAGAAGATCCTGCGTCAGGCGGGCATCGGCCCCGCCGGCGAGCGCGGCGGACTTTCTTGGCGCGCCTTCCTGCGGCAGCAGGCGCAGAGCATGCTCGCGGTCGACTTCTTCACCGTCGAGACGATCTCCCTGCAGCGAATCTACGTCCTCTTCTTCATCGAGCTCGCCAGCCGCCGGGTCCACTTCGCTGGCTGCACCGACAACCCGACCGGCGCCTGGGTGACGCAGCAGGCGCGCCAGTTCGCCTGGACACTCCAGGAGCAGCCCTCGCCCTTTCGCTGCCTGATCCGCGACCGCGACAGCAAGTTCACGCGCGACTTCGACGCCGTCTTCGCTAGCCAAGGCATCCAGATCGTGAAGACTCCGGTGCGCGCACCGAAGGCGAACGCGATCGCCGAGCGCCTCGTGCGAACCGCTCGCGCCGAGTGCCTCGATTGGCTTCTTATCGTGAACCGACGCCACCTTGAGCGCGTACTCCGCGTCTTCATCGACCACTACAACACGCACAGGCCGCGCCGCTCGCTCGGCCTGTCCCCACCCGCACAAGAGCGATCGCAACTTCGCACCATCCCCGAAGCGCCCGCCGAGCTGAAACGGCGCGACCGCGTCGGAGGACTCATCCATGAATACCGCTATGCCGCGTGAACCGACTTTCCGTACCCCACAAGCCGTTTCGCAGTTCCGCCAGAGGGCGACAAGCCCCTCAGGCGTAGCGAAGTCGGCTCGCGGCGAGAGACGCCCATCCCCACGCGAAGCGAGCGCTCGTAGGCGTCGAAGGGCTCTCGGTTCGTCAGTGCGCCTCGGAGAGCCCTGGGGCCAGCGGCAGCCGCGCTCGCGCCGCCGCGTCCGGCTGACGGACGAGAATCGAACCGTGCAGGTCGCAGGCGATTCGCGGTGGAGGCACCATTCCCGCGCCTGACGGCCGCGCGCCGGACGCGCGCGGGCTCGTCCTCTCGGCCCTCTTCTTCTTTCCCCGCGGCGGCTCGGCGCAGGTGACGCGCTCGCTCGCCAGCGCACTGCCGGCCGCAGGCTGGCAGCTGAGGCTCGCCGCGGGCTCGCTCGGCCAGCCGGGCGAGCCGACCCACGCGGCCAGCTTCTTCGCCGGGCTCGACCTCCACGCGCTCGACTACTCGCCCGCGCTCGAGCTCGG
>WNGD01000926.1_pt1 | contig 32084 bp, 32 predicted proteins | sample 5400671 | NCBI WGS metagenome assembly WNGD01 (sample SAMN13153369, study PRJNA577476) | soil metagenome | isolation source: 40 cm soil or saprolite under grassland replicate 2 | place: USA:California | collected 2016-06-15
CTTCTGGCGCCTGGTCAAGGACTTCCTGGATGCGCTCAGCACCTGCTGAGGCGACATTGTACAGGTTGGTCAACTTCGAGAGGTTACGTATGGGTTGGTAGAGCAACTTGAGGTAGAAGAGGAAAAGCACGATTAAACCGGCATCAATAGTACCGGGATGAAGTTGAAAGGGACCGGCGTTGAAAGGGTTGCCCGCAGCAACGTATCCTCCTACACCGAGGATCGTAGCGGTGCCGAGGGCGACGAGGAGGGCAACGATCGGAGTGAATTGGGCTTGCAGGATTCCTGCGCGCAATCCTGCCGCCTTGCTCTCGCTTACCCGTCCTCCAAAACGCAAATCCTCACGTTCCTCGCGCGTGAACACCTTGATTACCGTGAGGGCATTGATGTCCTCGGTGGCGACATCAGCCACTCTCCCCGTTGCCTTCGCTTGCCCTTTGGTCGCTGCCTTGATGTTGCGTGTGTAGTACAGGACTATCACGGCGAGGACAGGGATGATGGCGAGGGAGAGAATGGTAAATGGGGCACTGTAGACCCACATGATAGCAGCGACACCACCGAGCGTCAAAATGCTGACCAGCAAGTCGACCAGGCCATCTGTGACGAATTTCTCAATGTCGGCTATATTGCCGGTGATGCGCTGGACGAGGTCTCCTTTCTTCTGCTTGCCATGCCAGTCTAGCGAGATGCGCTGCAGGTGCTCAAAGAGTTGCTTGCGTAATTTCGCACTCAGGTGTTGTGCAATATAGGCGGCGAGATAAAGGTCCAGGTAGACCAGCAGCGCGCTCACTACAGAAAACACGACCAGCACGATCACGGAAAAGACGATCACGCCAACGACGCTATGATGAGTGGTGTCTGGATTGACCAGGGTCCTTGGATTTGCCGGGTCAGCCGGGCAGGGTGACGTAGGGGGCGGCACAGGCTGGGTAGCTCCTGGTGGAGGGTTGAGCGATGGATCAAGTGCAGGCTTGTCGAAAAAGTCAAGTAACCCGGGATTGTCATTCACGCCCAGAAAAGAAATGTTACATGCCGGGTCATTGCCGGGATTTTGGGCCTTACTGGGAATCCATTTGAGCGCCTGGAGGGCAAGGATATCGCAACTGACCTGCATAATCGCCACTAATATGGCAAGCACGGCCAAAAAACGTAGCCCTTTCATGTTACGGAAAAGAAATTTGGCTAAGAACATTGTTTCCTCCTCACCTCGTGTGATACTGTGGCAATTTCACTATTCATTTCGTAGTTCGCCTATAGTATGAAGAATGCTACTCGCTATCAGCCTTCCGGGTAAGGATATAGAACCTGTAGCTATCAAGTGTGCTCTTGTTTTGGCATACTGCGTCTCATACGAATCTGCGGTCAAACGTATAATCTTTTGCTAAAGTTAAGCTCAATGGAGCCAATGCAATGTTATACGACGAACGCAAATTCATATCAGGTGGGAAAGACACATCCTTGCTTTCTAGTATACCCTCATTGCATCAGCTTGACAATGGGATAGTTCATAAAATGGCTATGAATAAATTTATTTTAAGCCCTGCGTTTCCTGATGCTATTAATCAGCGCAAAGGGCCAGCGCCATACCAGGAGAAGCACCGTATTGAAAAGTAAAACCACGATGGCAAAACTAAGTGGTGGTATGCTGTGATCTACAAATAATCCGCGCAGTAGCATTGCAACGGGCCAGGCTAACAGCCAGGCCAGAGCGGTGCGTATAACCATGGCGCGAGGCTGCGCCTGGATTTTACGACGGAATGCGCCAACAAATGGGGAGACCAGAAACCAGCCTGCCGCAAAAGGTAAAGCGGTTATGATAATCTGAGGAATGGCTGCAAATCCTGCCGCTTCTCTATGCGAGCTGCGTCCAAGGGCAGCAAAAATGAGAAAACATAGTAGATCACCGATAACTAGCATAATAACTGCCTGCTTATACGGCATTTCTTTTGAAGGTTTGACCTTTTTCTCTGTTACTGGTACATTCCTCTCTTCCGTAGTAGACACGATTCTAACTCCTTTGGATGAATGAATTATTAAATGCAGACAGCGAATGCACTTCCAGGGCGACCGCAAGGGTACGCCCCTACTATACACGAATGTCGAGTAGAACGGGTAACGTAGTATAGTAGGGGCGTACCCTTGCGGTCGCCCTGGCTACTCCTTTTGTTTTTCCTGCTGCTCGCGTACGAGTTCTTCAACTGCTGCAAGTTCGGTGCGCACGCCACGAATGCGCAACATGATTACTGCTAAGAAGACGAACAGGCCAACCCAAACGACCGCGTAAGCTGCAACAAGATAACCAAATCCTTGCATCTATATCCTCTCTTCCTTCTTATTCGATTTCGATACTAGCACGTAGTTGTTGTGCTAGTGTCTGCGCTCTCTGCAATTGATATAGTTGGATCAACAAGATGCTATAAAGCAGCGTAAATGTAGTCAATGAAATCATCAAAGTGAGTACTACCGAAGGAGGCAAGGCACCCTGAACGCCAACCTGGGCGGTTGGATGTAGGGTGCGCCACCAGTTGACAGACTCATAAATGATTGGTACATCGATGATTCCGATAATTGCCAGCACAGCTCCCGCCCGGGCGCTGGCTGAAGTACGACCCATATAGCTGCGCAGCATCAGATAGCCAATGTAGATAAACCAGAGGATCAGGGTTGTGGTCAAGCGGGCATCCCAGGTCCACCAGGTACCCCAGATAGTCTTACCCCAGATGGAGCCTGTTATCAACGCAAGGGTGATAAAGAAAGCTCCTGACTCGGCTGAAGCACGAGCCGCCCAGTCCCAACGTTCATCTTTGCTCACAAGATAGCCTATGCCTGCAATGGCAACTACCACAAAACCCAGCATACCAAGCCAGGCCATGGGTACATGGAAATAGAAGATACGCTGTGGCTGTCCCTGAACGGCATCGGTTGGCGCATACAGGAAAATCATCCCGATGGAAACCATCATGCCTATGAGTGAGAGAGTACCGAGTACAAGGGAAACAACAGGAAAACGAGTTTCTTGCCGTTTCGTGCCAATTTTGGCTTCCTCTTGCTCAAGAGTTGCTTCTCTTTTTAGTAATGCCATACCTTTTATTCCTCAATTACATATTCAAACATGAGCATGGAAACGCTCAGAAAAATAACATCAAAGGCCGCTATCAAGCCTAACCAGGGCGGTTCATTCACTGCCGGTACCATTAATGAACCTGTTGCGCGAACTGCGCCGATAACAACTGGCACAATCAATGGGAAGACCAGTATTGGTAATAACAATTCACGCGCCTGTGTAGCAGCGGCGATGGCCGAAAACAGGGTGCCAATTGTGGCAATACCCAGGGTCCCAAGCAAGACAATTGGCAATAGCTCACCCGTAAAAAGCGGCACATTAAACAGGGCTGCAAAAATCGGCAGCGCGATAACTTCTACCACCCCGATAAATAGCATATTCCCCACTAGTTTCGCAAGATAAATAGCTTTGCGGTCCACCGGACAAAGCAGTAAGCGATCCATTGACCCCTTCTCCTGTTCGGAGGCAATGGTACGGCCCAGTCCAAGCAAACTTGCGAAGACAAATGCTACCCACATAGCGCCAGGGGCAATCGCTGCTTTATTGTCGACGCGCAGGTCAAAAGCGAAGTTGAAGATGACCAGTACAAGCAATGCAAACAGTCCCATGCTTATCCAGGTCTGCTTGCTGCGCAATTCACAGCGTATATCTTTCCAGAGGATTGCCGTGACCTGTACCAGAAAAGTCATCGCAACACCTCCTGGTATACCTGTCGAATACTACCAGGTTCTAAGCCTGCTGTTGCCTGTTGATAGATCACACGCCCGCCACCTAGCATGCTGATCCGGTCACTGAACTTCAGCGCCCGTTCAAAGTCATGAGTTGTGAAAAGTGTTGTGCCTCTACGCTCAGTATGTTCTAGTAGTAGCATTTCGAGTAGTGCGTTCCCTTCCTCGTCGAGTCCTGCATCCGGCTCATCGAGCAAGAGTAGTTGCGGTGAGTGTAACAAAGCTCTCGCCAGTGCCAGCCGTTGTAGCTGGCCGCGAGAGAGTGTGCCTGCTCGCTCTCCTGCACGATGTACCAATCCTACCCTTTGTAGCAATTCAGTGGCTCGCTCGTGTATGTGCTTCACTTTATACATCCGGCCAAAAAAGAGCAGATTCTCAAGCGCCGTCAATTCCTCGTAAAGGTAGGGTTGATGGCCAACAAAACCTACAAGATGGCGTACCTGCTGGGCTTCTCGCTCGATATCCCAGCCACCTATGCGCACGATTCCCGCTCCTGGTTTGGTCAGACCTGCCAGAATACGCAGTAACGTTGTCTTCCCTGTACCATTTGCTCCCAGCAGCGCCATGCGTTCACCTTGATCGAGTTCAAGGTCAACTCTTCGCAAGACAGGCTTTAGACTAAAGCTTTTTTTGAGTCCTTTTATCTCCAGGTATGGAGTGCTCACGATGCCCCCTTACCGCTGCTCCTGGCTGTTTTCTTAGATGAAGCTGGTTTCTCAACAATATCACTATCCACCAGGCTTCGTAATCGTGCCTTTGTTCTGGTGCGTCGTACCTGATACTCCGCTTGCTTTATTTTACCAGCTTCATAAGCTGTGTCCAGGTCTAGCAATTCTTGTAGTAGCGTTCCTTGCTGATCTTTTGAGGTTTGAGGGGTTTGTTTTTGCCTGGTTGGCGCTTGACGACGAGAGAAGCGATAGATAAACCATGTCACACTCAGAATTGCCAGCATGAGTAAAAGTGCTACAATGACCCATAGTGTATTCTGGTTGAGTGACGAAGGACTGGGAGCAGGCTGGTGTACCGGCAAACCTTCTAGTTGTACATGAATCTCAGCGCCTGCCAACAATTTTTGAGCCTTAAATTGCTGGTAAGTATGCTGGTTAGTGTTAACAGGCGCTTGCGAATCCATGCCTGCGGAACTGGCATGAATATTGAGTGGCACCAGTAGTGAGAGATCAACAGTAGGATAGACTGCGATATAACTGAAATCATAATTTGACGTTGTGTAGGGTACCTGAAACGAAAAAGCAAACTGTGATGTACCAGGGGGAAGAGCTACGTCGCTTGCGAAGCCGGAGTCTACCTGAATTACCTGGTACCCATCAAAGCCCGATCTAAGCGACAAATTACGCGCATTTTTTGGTAGTGAGAAGCGCAGTGCATTCGGTTTGCTACCATTCGCCTGGAGTGTTCCTACATAAGTAGTTAGACCCAGGTTCTCGAAATAGAAGTTTTCGGAAATAGTGATGAGGCCATTTTGTGCATCTGCTTTATCGACCAGCACATTGGCCTGTACAATGGCGATGTTGGCGATGCTTGTTGTTGCATCGTAGACCGTCAAATTGATTTGTTGAACGGGCTTCGTACTCAGGTCGATCAAATCTGTGTAATATTGCGCTCTCTGATACAGTGTATAGAGAGCATAGTTGATGGTTTTGTCTGTATCAAGACCACTAAAAGAAAACATACCACGAGCATTGGTAGTGGCACTCGTGAGGTCACGCGCATTATCACCCTGCGCCATCTGTAAGGTGACACTTTGTCCAACTACCGGCGCGTTGCGTTTTGTGCCATCCAGTAGTTGCCCGTAAATGCGGCCTGTACCTGAGCTTATAGCTGCCTGCGCAGATGCGGGTGATGGGAATAGAAAAAGGACGAGAGAAATGAGGAGGGTGAAGGCAAACACGGAAAACCCGGCACCATGATGCCCTCGAACAGCCTTGGTCGTCTTGCCGATCATATCTCTACGAATACTACTCATTCACATCTCCAGCCTTTTCTTTCATTCTGCGCAACTGCTCTTCGATCATCTCATCAAGTTCCAGTTCACGTTTCTGGCGGGATTTCAGCGCCAGGGCTGCACGCCGCAAGTAGCGCGTACGCAAGGAGCGATAATCGGTTTCGGCCAGATTGCCTAGTTGATAATCAAGCTCGACTTCTTGCAGGGCAGTGCGTGCCATCAGCTCACGCTCTGCCTGGGAGGAGACCGGTGTAGTCAAAGACTCAACCTGTGATGTCTTCAAAGGTGTGCGACGATAGAGCGGATAGAGAACGAAAGCCAGTGCAATAGCGCCTAGTAGGGATGCAACAAGGAATGGTAATACTTGCATCAGTCATCCTCCGTTCCGAGACGCGAAAATACAGGGTCTTCGGCGGCAAGCTCTTGTTCAACTTGTTTCTGGTAGAATGCCATTTCGCTCTCACTCACGTTTTCAGATTCGGTGCCTTCGTTTTCGAGCGGACTTTTACTAGCTTGTCTATGCCAGTTCCGTAGGACAAAGAAAAGTAGCAGCGTGCCACCAAGCAATAGAGCAACGGGTACGAGCCAGGCTAGCAGTGTGAGACCTTGCCATGGAGGAGATAATAGGATGCGATCACCATAGCGAGAGACAAAATACTGGATCACCTCCTGCTCCGATTTACCTGATTGCAATTGCTGGCGAATAATTCCGCGCATTTGTTGTGACAGCGTTGCGGGAGAGTCGGCAACAGATTCTCCCTGGCAGACGAGACATTTCAACTGCGAAGCCACATCGTGCACGCGTTGATCCAGCGTTTGTTGAGGAGGCGTGGCGAGTAATGTATACAACCAGATAGAGCCTGAGATGGCTGTAACCGCAAGAAATACGAGTAGAGAGCGTCGCTTTCTCATGTCGTGGCCTCCCTATCATTTTCAAGCGGATCCTTGATCACCCCCACAGAGGGCTGATAAATCAGCGGTGGGCGCGATGAATCGGCCCCTACGGATGTTGATGAAGGCAACGGCGGGCGACCATCAAGGCCCACCCTTCCCCGCTCCACCTCCCTCGCCCCTACAAATGTTGATGAGGTAAGACCAATTCGCGGTTTTCTGCGCTGGGGCCACCAGCAAATGATGCCACCGAGCAGCATCAGAAGTCCTCCTAGCCAGACGAGAGGCACCAGTGGGTTTACAAAGACGCGGATTGTTGCTTCAGACGGACCGTGCCAGTTGGCGAGAAATACGTACAGGTCGGTCAAACCATACGTTGTGATGGAGATCAGACTTGCAGGTTGGTTAGCAAAATCTGGATAGAATTGGCGCCCGGGATAAATGTATTGCTGTAGTTCTCCATCATGCCAGACTTGTAATTGCGCTGTCAATATCTCTACATCGGGATAGGTTCTGTCGATATTGCCAAGATATACCAGTTTATAGTCTGCGATTGTCGTCTCCTGTCCTGGCTTGAGCACTGCATCTTGCTGAAGCTGGAAGAAGTGCGAACCGATGATTCCCACAGCGAGCATTACCAGTCCCAGGTGAACCAGGTAACCCCCGTAACGCTGCCGGTAACGCTGGAAAAGCATAGACAGCGCGATTGGGTAAGGCTCTCCATGGTGGTGTCGCACGCGCACACCACGCCAGATTTCGTAGAGGATCGCACTTGCTGTAAATGAACAGACAGCAAAGGCAATGTTTGCCCAGATGTCGCGAATGCCCAGCAGTGGCAGCACTGCGGCACAAACGGCAGTGGCCAGTGCTGGAATGCCCAGGTTGCGCCGTAAAGCGCGAATAGAGGTGCGTCTCCATGCCAATAATGGGCCAACGCCCATCGCTATAATCAGTACAATTAAAATTGGCCCATTTACCTGGTTATAGAATGGCGGTCCAACGGTCAGAGTTTGATGGCGCACAGCGTTGGAGATAAGTGGGAAGAGCGTGCCCCATAAGGTTGCGAATGTAATGCCGACTAGCAGGAGGTTATTAAGTAAGAAACTCCCTTCACGCGAAATCACCGAATCAAATTCTTGCTCAGGCTGCAGCTTTGGTAAACGAAAAATGAATAGCCCGATGCTAAACACAATCACAATGCCAAGGAACGCTAGAAAATACGCACCAATTGCTGAATACGCAAACGAGTGGACAGAACTGATAATCCCACTGCGCACCTCAAAAGTGCCAAATATCGAAAGTGCAAAGGTAGCGATTACCAGGCTTAGATTCCATACCTTGAGCATACCCCGTCGTTCCTGTATCATCGCAGAGTGAAGGAAAGCGGTCGCTGTTAACCAGGGCAGCAGTGCTGCGTTCTCGACAGGATCCCATCCCCAATAGCCCCCCCACCCCAGGACGTGATATGCCCACCAGGCTCCCAGCACGAGTCCTAACGTCTGGATTGACCATGCTGCCAGCATCCAACGACGAATGGAACGCAACCACTCGCTATCGAGTTTTCCGGTAATCATGGCTGCGACGGCGATGGCAAAAGGCACCGAAAAACTCATATAGCCCATCAATAACATGGGAGGGTGTACAAGCATGCCGGGGTCCATCAAGAGTGGATTCAGCCCCGCACCATCTGCTAAGGGTATGGGCAGGCGTGCAAAGGGATTGGAGACGGTCGTCAGAACTATCAAGAAGAAAGTCTCAATGCCCATCAAGGTTGCTATCACATAAGGTACCAGCACAGCAGGCGCGCGTTTCGCAGTAAAGACGAATATTGCGGAGAAGATCGAGAGCATCAATGCCCAGTACAGCAGGGAACCTTCTTGCCCACCATAAAAAGCCGAGGTGGTGAAGTACCAGGGCATAGTAAGATTTGAATGTTGCGCGACGTAGCTCACACCGAAGTCATGTATGAGGAAGGAAGCAATCAGAGCTGCCGAAGCCAGGATCAGAAAAAAAGCAACGGTCAGAACACCTCGTTTAGCACTGGCTACAAGTTGTGGCATTTCGTTTGTTGCACCCAATAGAGATACGACCATCGTGAAGATGGCAAATCCTGAAGCAAGTATGAGAGAGATGATGCCTATGTCGGAGAAATACACGATACAACCTTACTACCAGGCGAGGATAAACCTCGCCCCTACGGCCCTGGTGTCGCAGCCTGAAACTTTGATGGGCATTTGGCAAGTAGTGTTTGAGCTTGAAATGATCCCTGGCCTGTATAATGACCTTCTACAACAACTGTAATGCCGGGACGGAAGATATCGGGCACTATGCCGCTGTAAACGACAGGAAGCGAATGTCCGCCGTCTGAAATCACAAAATGAATCTGTTGCTGCTGCTCGTTGCGCACAACTGATCCTGCTTGAACGACACCGGCTACACGTACCGACTGTGAGGTACAAATGGAACAGCTTTTCAGCTCAGAAACAGTAAAATAGTAAACAGCATTGGCCTGTGTATTCGCATAGACGAGATAGATTACCGCTCCCAGTATGGCAAGTCCGCCCAGGATAAAGCTGATTGGCAGACGCTTGCGCCGTCGCGACAAGGGCTTTTCTTCTTCCTGTGGCACACTTACATCAGTTTGCATGTTGCTACCTTCCAAATCGGGCCCTACGTTTGGCCGGTAAATCGGCCCCTACATTGGTGCGATGGTCGCCTCGAACAATCCGTTGAGGAGCGCACCTAACAAAAATACCAGTATTCCCAGGGCTAACATCAGTTGCGGCGCAGCTTTAGATAGCCTTGTCGTGCGTTTAGCCAGCCGGCGTATATTACTCTGTCCAAGATAGATCGCCAGCACAAACATAGCGAGAGCGGCTATAATCTTCAGACCAAGAATTAGCAGGTACGGCCACGCCAGGGCTGTTGATGTCAGACGATCAAACATCAGGTATGCGCCACTCAGAAGCAGTACTCCTATGCAAATATTCACCATCCGCCGGAAAAGCGTGGCAATTTGTGCAGATACTTCTGGAGCGGGCCCTCCACTACGCAATGCAGGCAAGACTACAACAAGGTACAGGATACTGCCACCCACCCAGGCAGCGGCGGCCAGTAAATGCGCCGTCCGAACAATCAAACGAATTTCAAACATCGGATTTCCTGAAAACCGTCCCTGGGCGTATTCTTGCGCTTGCCTGGGAAGCTCAACGAGAAATTAATTGCAAGTTGCTCTGCAACGTTTGCTCGGTAAGCTCGAGGGGGACTCTGCTGACCACCACTCCTTGACGGTCAATAAAAATCGTTTCAGGTGTGCCTGTTACCCCATAACTGATAGCAGTTGAGCCACTCCCATCTAAAACGTTTGGATAGGTGATGCCATATTTCTGTAAAAAGCCCACCCCGTCGCTTCTGGTATCTTGAAAATCGATACCGATAAAGACGATTCCCTGAGACTTTACACGCTGCCACTGAGACTGCAGGAGCGGAGCTTCATTTACACATGGCCCACAAGTTGAGTTCCAAATGTTAAGCACAACAGGCTTCCCTTTGAAATTCACCAGAGAAATTGAAGCTGCTGGATGCAGACTTAAAGCATCTAACGTAAAATTCGGCGCAGCATGCCCTATCAAGGGATCATGAACTTGAGCAGCATTCTGTGCGGGTGTCAACAGTTGCGTCCAGAGAAACACAAGTAGCCCGACATTCAATAGGCTTACAACGATAAATATTGTAATGCTGCGCTTCCGTGAGCCCTTTTTCTCTCGTACAGGCGTTTGTTGTTTCGCTTGTACAATTTCAGACGCTGCGCTTTTAGCTTCCATGCTTCCTATTTATTTTCTGCAGGCTAGAAGATACCAGCCTGATTATTGTGCCTGAGCCTGATATATGACTTGCAGCTTGAGAAGCATTCCTTACAAGAACCTGAATATTCAAGAAAGAAAAGTTTATATTTTGCTCAATTCAATGGCCAATGGCTCACCCTCGGTCTTTGTGCCGATTGTCCACCATAACAGAGCAACAATGATGATGAGCAATCCCAACGCGCTAATGGTGATCTGCGTCATCAGGCCAATGAAAGTTAGGAGCAATCCCACAGCAGTAATAAGCGGCCAGATACTTGGAGCTGAGCTTACAGAACCTGCAGCCAGCAGTGCCTCCTGTTTGGAAGTAAGACTGGTTTCTGTACTCGCGTTTTGGATCTGTTCGATAGTTGCAAGTAGGGTGCGCGCATCAAAGGGCTTTGTCAAACAGGTTACGTGAGTTTGCGGGGTATTTTGATGGCTCCCAATTGGTATCGGGTAGTCCCAGGCCAATGCCACTACGGGTATTGAAGAAAAGCCTGGTTGCGACTGTAATGTGGAAAGAAGAGCATAATCGCTTCCTACTTCACTGTCAATATCGAGCACTATAACATCCGGCTGATACGATGCGAAAATTTTCTGTAGCCACCCCTCCAACGACGCTGGCACGTCTATTTTTGTGAAGCAAAAATCAGAAGGTGTGAAATGATCAGGTAAATCAGTAGGAAAACTGGCTTCGATAACTTGCATGCCACGATACTGTAAACCAAGGGCAATCAGTCGCCGTAATGATCTGTCAGCTTCAATCAGAAGCACTGTATGCCCTGTTCTTTGCAACATGTCTACCTCTCAAAATTTGTGTGATTTAACTTGCTACGCGCTTCCAGCTATATTTGCCCTTTGACGAGAGCATACCTGCTGTACATTACGGTTGCTTTGATACAGGCAGCCAATCCCTTACAATGGCCTGAACAGAAAGGATTTTCCTTGACCACCGGGGGAACCCTCTCGCCTTGCCAGCGGGTGGCAGGAAAGTACCAGGTTTTGGTTAAGATATCTTAACCAAAACCTGGTACTTTCCTGCTATCAATTGAGTATGGTAAGCAAATATAGTGAAAATGCTGTGGTAATATCGCAACCGTACAAACTATTCAATATGTATCAAAATATTTCACTTCAGTCTACAGTGTTTCATCTGTAGCTGCCTCTTTATAAATATAAAAAGCGCGTTGTCAGGTGACTGAATATGCTTGTGAGTGATGCAGACTTTGCTATCGGTCTCAGAACAAGACAGGCGAAGCTGGGCTAGCGGATTTTACTCGGCGGAGCAAATAGAACGGAAACCTGTATAGGGGTGTGACACGCAGGATTCAACAACATTGTGACGAGAAGCTTCCCCAATTGTGGTGAGCTTAGCATTGCTATGCCCATTTCCCGAAATGGTTATTTCGTGCTTACACGGCATAGCACACAAATAATGAAGGAAAAGGTAAGTAATTATGCGAAAGCTACGACGTAGCGCTTTCAGACCTCGATCAGCACAGCGCTGGCGCTTCTCACCATTAGTACTGGTTGGTGTGATGGTATCACTTGCTGTAGCGCTCATTGGAGCGGTGGTCTTCGTGCTACCACATAAAGGATCACACGCGGCAGATGCGGTAAATGGGGATTGTACGTTAATCGTGCCGCCCCAGCCTCTTACGGCCCCCGGTCTGGCAATACCATATCAATTGGTGGCGACGAATCCCGATAATGGTTCGTGTAATGAAGCTAATCCCGCTCAGACAGCCTTTGTCCAGGCAGCGGTAATCGATCCCACAACAGGGAAAATTGCTATCTACAATCCACTGGTGGTTGACCAGGGCACTCAGCCAGCCGCGGCGCCTGTAATGCCAGCACTACCTAATGGGGCAGTAGTAGGCATCTGGTTCGGGTCCAACGGGAACAATCTGACATTGAAGGACACAAATAATAGCCTGCAAGCTGGAAAGTGTGTCAATGGCATAAATGGCTCCATCTTTGGCCAGTTTGCCTACTGTAATGCTCCGGCCTTCTTCCAGGCAGCGAACCAGGCAATTCAGGCAGGTAAACTCGTTCCTCCGCAAATAGGGAAAGCAAAAGACGGGCTTCCCTGCCCTACCGTGCGCGATTTCGCGGTCGTTGATCAGGATCAAAGCGATAATGTGACGACTACGTACCTGGTGAATGGCAATGGGCAGACAGCGCAGGTGAATGCGGCCAATGTCGCGTCCCTGCAAGGTACGCATATACAGGTCAATGGCAGTGATAACCGACTCCTTGCAGTCGCGCTCGATGGAGCATTAAGCTGTACACCATGGATGGCTCCCGACCTTGCTAATTCGGGTCAGATGGCAACAGCTTTGCCGCTTAACGAACTTCAGGCAGCAGCGCGTCAAGCCCCTCCTGTGGCGCTTGTACCATCCCGCGATCCCATGGTGTTAGTGGATAACCACATCAGTCTAACTAAGACCAACAGTTATCGTTTGGGCGTAGATCAGCCAATGGCGCAGGCATTGACTACTGCTAATACACGCCAATATTGCTCAAATCTACTCGCTATCGCTCCCCAACGTATGCAACTAGATGCCCATCTGACGAAGGCTTTGCCTTCACCTGATCCAGCAGCAGCGAATACGCTTTTCACCTTCCTGGCCCAGCGTTTTGTCAATACATTTGAAGCCAATGGTCTTAATTGCATGAAGTTGCTTGGGCAACCTGATCCGATCACGGTGAAGACAGATAGGGATGGTGTGGCAATTGACGCAACTATTAACGGCACAACGATTTTCACACCGTTTGATTGCTCGATTAATGGGACTGTGATGGTTGGATGTACTGGGACGACAACCATTAACGGTCAATCATGCTCGTTTGTGTACGATAGAAATGCACACCAGGTGAAAATTACCTGTCCGGCAGGGCAATAGAAACTTTCTTCCCGCTCGTTCTCTGGGGCATCGGCCTTTCCAGGGTGGGGGCAAGCCCCACCCCTACTATATATGGGCTTGGGAAGCCGATTCGTTTTATAGTAGGGGTGGGGCTTGCGGTCGCCCTGCACTTACTCAAGCGGCCATCCTCCATGCTTTTCAATTACCTGGTCAATTTCACACATCACCTGGCTCGTTTCTGCCAGTATCGCTATGACCTGCTGATAATGGGCCAGATCTTCATCGTTCAGCTTCCGCCCTTTACGATCCTTCAACCATTTCCTGCAGACCTGATAACCGCCAATCGTGAAGTTCCAGGCTTCTAATGGTACATTATCGAAGTATTGCGTTGCGTTGATCCATATCTGTCCTATCACCCCTCCTGATTTTTGCGGAGTAAAAATACTTCCTTGCATCTGACCTGAGTGCGCAGCACTAGAGGCGCAGCCTCGTTGGTGAGATGGTAGAGAACCTGACGCGTTAGCGTCGTTGGAGGGGTGGCTAGAGAAAAGTTCCTTCTGTTGGCTTTGTGTTGTGTATCGTACCACCTCAACACGATTATCACCTGGGATAGGAAAACATGAAATCAGAGAAATAGACTGTTCCATCAAGTGCAGGCTGACCAATCTATTTCCAATGGAGCATAACGCGTGAAAAAGAGCTTTATTTGAAGTCAAAGGTAAGCGTGGAAAATCTATCTTAAGGAAAGGCGCATAACGCTTGCGATAGGTCGGTGAATAGAAAATGGCGTACATATAGGCAAAGATATCCTCCGGGCCAAAGGTCTGCTGGAGATCACCATGACCATCCGGAATCCATATCATTCCTAAACGTGCAGTGCAATCCGCTATAAAGTTGGCTGCGAGATTCGCTTTTCGATTACGCGGTGAAGCTTCATTATAGAGATAAAGCGGAAAGAGATTGTTTCCACCCCGCCTATAAAGGTTGAACTCCGTGATAAGACGTGTGCAAAATACAATATCCCATTCATCTTGAGCAATTACCTGTCCGGCCCTGCCAATCGTCAGTCCGATATTCTCTCCTGCCAGCATATGGCGCATTACACGTTCGCGCCGGTGTACTGCAACATAGCGGTTGAAGATCGTCCAACGCCTGTCGAAAGGTCGGTAAAGAATCTCTGTAATATCTTGATGCCACGTGCCACGCTGCAGCTCGCTTTTTGCAATAGCATACTGCCATTGATCCTGAGCGCACAGGCGAAAAAGCCGCCGAGCTTCTTCTTCTGCCTGAGTCGATAGAAAGCGTTCAACTTTGCGGCGTGCCTCAATTTCAGTCCAGGAAATGGCGAATTGGTCGTGGCAGGTCACCACGCCGGGAGCTGGGTCACCATTGGGTCGAAAAATATCTGCTACGCTCCATCCAGTTTGGTACTCGGCTAAATACCTGTTATCCTGTGGCGCAAAGAGGTAGAAAGGAGCCTGGGGATTGAGTACCTTCCACGGTGTGCTGGCAAGATCGTGCTCCGCGAGCCAGGAGTATTTGCCGCCCGTTAAAACAGCTTGTCCCTGAGCATCAAGCTGGTAGACTTCTCGAATGCCCCACAAATCGGCATGATGAACTGTAGCAAAAGATTCCGAATCTCGCCTTTTCACGAAAATGCTGATAGCAACCCCCTGTTGAATGTCGAAAACGTTCTCATCTTTCGTATCATCAGGGGCTTGCTCTTGCTTTTTAGTATTACCGTGCAGATCAAGGATGTAAATATCATCGAAACTCTGTAACAGACTACTGCGCATGCCACGGAAGGTAGGGTTATCAAGGTAGCTGTGATTGGTGATGAAGGCCAAAATGCCGTAACCTGTTTGCTCAATGTGCCACTGCGCGAAACGCATGAACTTTACATAGTCGTCACTCAACCATTTTGCTTGACCAGGTTTCTTCAAGTCTGGGCAACCCTCTTTGTAGCTGTCTACCAGCATATTGATCCATTGGCCTTTGTTGGGCGAATGCCCGGCATACGGCGGATTCCCAAGGATTACCAGGATGGGGTTGGTTCGAGCAGGGTAGGGGATATCCAAAGCAGAACGGGAGGTATCCAGAGCAGGGCAGACGGTATTCAAAGCAGAACGGGAGGTATCCAGAGCAGGGCGGACGGTATTCAAAGCAGAACGGGAGGTATCCAGAGCAGGGCGGGGGCAAGCCCCGCCCCTACTATACTCGGAAGGATGCTCATCCTGAATCGTATATAGTAGGGGCGGGGCTTGCCCCCGCCCTATTCTCTCCTGTTTCCGCCCTATTCTCTCCTGCCCCCGCCCTGCTCTCTCCTGTTCCCGCCCTATTCTCTCCTGCCCCCGCCCCGTTCGCGTTTCTTCTACTTGTTCTAACGCGTTAGTCAAGTAAATATTCAGGTGCTCGTCATGCTCAAAGTGATAGGCCCATGCATGCCGTTCTGGCTCTGGCAAATCCAACGCGGCAAGTTGTGAAGCAAGCTTAATGTGAGCAAGGATATATGGGACCGTGAGTAATTCAAAACCAAAAAGATGTGGTAGTAGATGTGAGTGAACGTAATCTTGCCATCTCTGAAAGTTACCCGTTTTTTGGAACTCAGCGCGAATGTGCTTTATCACCGCCTGCAAGAAAATGCCCGTGCCACATGCAGGATCGAATAGCGTTATATCTTCTGCTCCCTCAGCCAACCCATTCTGACAGTTAAAGTTGGCGCGAAGTAGAAAGTCTATGGAACGCACTATATAGGAGACTAAAGGCTCGGGAGTGTAATAGACTCCGCGCGACTCACGTAGCTGTGGGTTGTACTGTTCTAAAAACTTTTCATGAAGATGGCTCAGAGCATCTTTGTGGCTAGAATATTGGTTGGAGCAAGTTAGGATGGTATCTACACTGGTCTCTGCTAGCAACTCTACAAGCTCACTAACATAGTCAATGAAAGGTTCGTTGTGTAGTTCCGGTGCGATGATTGTTGTAAAAAGGTCCTGTAGAAATGGGTCGGTATTCAAAATCGCGCTACTGGCTTGCTGGCGGTTGAACCTGGTTCTATTGCCTGTTCGTTGGATATGTGCACTTCGCTTCATCTAGTACTCCGAACTCCAAGTATTACTTATACTGGACAAATGCCTGTCCAGTGTCTATACTAGAAACAAGTCAATGTACCAATGTGTTTCAAGGAGAGTTTTGCTGCATGGGTGAGACGCAAGCAAAGAAATCCGGCCCCCGGCCTTTCCTTTCATTTGTATTTGTCCGCATCAACGATGGGAGCAACCAATCTCCCATGCACCTGCAATCGGAGCCTTGGTGGCTGCGCTTTAGAAAATGGCTGCAATACCACAGTATTCAATTGCGCTGGGATATCGAACGCCGTCTCGCTCGGCTCTTCAATCGACGCTGGGGAGGATGAATCTACTCTTCTGTGAAGAAGCGCTGAACGAGCATCAACCACTCGTACGAATCATACGCGATCGAACTTTCTTAGAACGCACATAGCCAGGGCGTTTCCGTTCTCGACGTTGCCTCAATTTGCGCTCTTTGGCATCGAGAAACTCATTTGAGAGGCGACGATAGAGCGCTTCCCACTGATCCAGTACCAGCGTGCGGTCATGTCTGGCTATGATTTCAAGACTATTTGCCCCCATTTGCTTGCGTAGTGCTGCATCTCCTACCAGTCTGTCGAGATACAATGCCATCTCGTCAGCGTTCCCTCGTTGGAACAAGAAGCCATTTACTTCATGATGCACCAGTTCTGGTAGCGCGTAGGCATTAGCAGCAACTACAGGTAGTCCGCATGCCATTGCTTGCATGGTTGCCAGGCTCTGTAATTCTGCTTCCGATGGAATAGCAAAGACATCTGCCAGGCGGTAAAGGGGTGCAAGGTCATTATCATGGATAAATCCCAGAAATGTCACTTTATCCTTCAGACCTGATTGTTCAACTTGCTCGCGCAATTCCGCCTCAGCAGTGCCAGTACTGGCAATGGCGATGTGTGCATCCTGTGTCATCTTTGCAGCGGCATCAATGAGTACATCGATACGTTTTTCTTGACTTAAGCGATTAACCGAGAGGATCAGCAAGCAATCCTCTGGTAGCTTGAAACGCTGCCGTAGTCGCTTATCGCGTTCACCTGGTGAAAATCTCTTCAGATCCACGCCGTTCGAGATAGCCTGAGTGGGAGCACGCAATCCATGTTCATAGAGCAGATTTAGTGCCGTAATTGTTGGAGCTGTTACATATTCGCAACGGTTACAAAAATACACCAGGTAACTGTACGAAACAGTCATGAACGTCTTGCCAAAGAATGGATCTGAGCTGAGAGAGCGACTAATATTTATGGGCAAGTAGTGGTTAGTAGCGATTACAGGTTTTCGCAAACTGCCAGCCACAATCTGAGCGATATTGCCCAGGACGACTGGTGAGTGAATGTGGATAATGTCCGGGTCAGCCTTTTTCAATATCCTGCGGAATGGTAGAATCGGCAAAAATGGGATACGGAGTTCCCCGTAGGTAGGCCATTCAAATGACGAGAAGCGATGGACGCGTACCTTGTGCTCAATACGGCATACATCTCGCTGACCATAACTGGGCGCGATAACCCATACCTGGTTTCCGCGATTAGCCAAGTCAACCGCAAGTCCCTGGGTGACCGTTGGAACACCGCCGACCATTGGAGGATACTGATCAGTAACGATCATTATACGCATTGTTATTCTTCAGAAGTGGTTTCGCCTGTTTCTTCAGCAGCAGGAGCCTCGGCGGGCGCAGCGGCTTCTTCAGCTTCAGCAGCAGCAGCTTCCTCAGCTATCTCGGCGCGTGTAGCAGCGACCTTCGCTATACCCTCTTTGGGGTCCGTAATTAGCGTAAAGTTTGCCGGTAGCCGGACATCTTCGGCGTGTAGCATAGCGTCAATTTCGGTCAGCGGCGAGATATCGACTTCGAAGTAGTCAACAATATCACGCGCGGTACATTCTACTTCGAGCGCGTCAAGGAGGTGCAACAAGACGCCGTTCTCATTCTTCACTGCCGGAGCTTCACCTACAAATCGCAGAGGAACTTTCATCGTAATACGTTCGGTCAGGCTCACACGGAAAAAGTCTATATGTAGAATTTTATCTGAGCGGGGATCGCGTTGCACATGACGAATCAGCGCTGTCTGGCCGCCTTTGCTACCGGGCGTACGCAATGAAAGGACGTTTTTTGTACGATGCGCGCGTCTCAGTGCTTCAAAGGCGAGCGCTTCTACCTGAACAGCCTGTGATGCTTCCTTGTGGCCATAAATATTGGCTGGAATGATGCCTGCCTTGCGTAACCGCTTCGTGGCTTTTCCTTTAACTTCACGCGGACTAATTTGTAATACTGTTTCTGGCATGGATTGAACTCTTTCTTTGCATGGGCACTAACTACATTACGCCCATATCCTAGCTTACGTATGTCACACTTCTCATTATCGCATATGTGATAAACATTTATGCTCATCTTACCATATTGGTACTACGTGCCTCTGTCTTCAATAGTAACAAATCAGGTAATTATTCGAGGTTTCCTTTCTCCTGTGCCACCCGCTGCGGTGAAGAGAGAAGATATGATCGCGAACGCCTCACACCCCGGCAAAGGGCGGCGCCAACTGCACTCCCATTTTGAATTCTCTGTTAAATAGATACTAAACTAACCTGTTCCGTCTCTCCCTGAAGAAGTCCAATAACGCTTCAGTGGACATCGTATTGAGCACGTCGCTGGCGCGTAACCAGCCTTTACGCGCAATATTCACCCCATAACGCATATCATCCAGACCATCAATGACATGTGCATCGGGATTAATCGGTATCTTGATACCCTTGTCTCTTGCGCGGTGCAAATAACGCCAATCCAGATCCAGGCGTGATGGGTGGGCGTTGATCTCAATACAAACGTTATGCTCGGCAGCGGCATCAATCACTGCGTCTAAATCCAGTGTGTACCCTTCTCTCCCAAGAAGAATACGCCCTGTGGGATGTCCAATGATATCCACATATGGGTTGGAGATCGCGCGTAGCATACGCTGTGTCTGTTCCTCCGGTGAGAGATTGAACAGACTATGAATTGAGGCGACCACAAAATCCAGGCTTGCCAGCACATCATCAGCGTAATCGAGCGATCCATCGCGCAGAATATCACATTCGGTTCCCTTGAGGATACGTATACGGCCAGCATATTCTTCATTCAGACGGTCAATCTCTTCGTGCTGGTTGCGCAAGTCTTCCTCAGTCAACCCACCTGCATAGGCTGCGATTTTGCTGTGATCGGTGAGACCTAAATAAGTCAGTCCACGCGCAATACATGCATCAACCAGCTCGCGTATCGTGTTTTGTCCATCGCTCCAGGTCGAATGCACATGCAGCACGCCGCGCAAGTCGCTCTTCTCCACCAGTACCGGTAGGGTACCATTAACGGCTGCTTCAATCTCTCCCATGTCCTCACGTAACTCTGGTTCGATATAAGCCATGCCAAGAGCGGTATAAATATCGGCTTCATCCTTGCAAGGAACAAGCTCCAAATTTGGTTCCTTCCCCCGAAAAAGACCATAATCGTTGATGGTCATGTTCATACTGAGCGCCCGCCTGCGTAAGGGTATGTGGTGCTCTTTGGAACCTGTAAAGTGATGGAGGGTATAGGGGAACTGGCTATCGTTAACAACACGCAGATCCATGTTCATGCCGCTGCTCAGCACAACACTGGATTTTGTCTCGCCTTTACCTGTGATTGCCTGGACAGTTGGCTGGCTGGTAAAAACGTCCATGATGTTACGCCTCACGTCGTCACTTGCGGAATCAGCAACACTCGCTACCATATCAATATCCCCTATTGTCTCGCGGCGACGGCGCAGACTGCCTGCTACTTGTAGGCGCACAATTTCGGGCAGTTCTTTTAGGGCTGCATAAATATGCGAGGATTCCTCTTCGGCCACTGGATAGAGAAAACGGCCAGCATGTTGTGCTAGAAATGCAATACCCTGTAAGATCTTGTCCTGTGTTTTTTTGCCAAACCCGGGGAGTACGGCCACTTTATCCTCTTTGCAGGCTTCTACTAAATCAGGGATGCTGGTAACATGCAACTGGTTGTAGATGGCATTGATTTTCTTGGGTCCTACTCCTGGGATACGCATCATTTCAAGTTTAATGGGTGGCGTAGTCTCGACCAGTTCGTCATACAAAGCGATATGTCCGGTCTCGACAACTTCTTCGATGCGTTTGATGATCGTTGATCCCAATCCTTGCACACCTTTGAGCTTGCCCTGGCGAGTCAGTTGTTCGATGTCTCCATCGAGCGCGTTTACAGCGCGGGCCGCATTCTGGTAAGCGCGTACTTCAAATGGGTTGCTTCCCTCCTTTAGTTCCATCAAGGAAGCGATTTCATCCAGCAAACTGGCTACCTGATTCTTATCCATTCGATATCATTCTCCATGCTACTTTAAACGCATATCAAAAAACTCGGGTGCCTGTAATGCCACTTCAAATGGGTTGCGACCTTTGAGATCACGGCTGAGGTAACGCTTGCAATCATAATGCACGAGCAGCCAGCAATACAACTCTTTGGTGACGAAGATGGCATCCCAGGGTTTTTCTGGACCCATGTCTAGCACCTGGTTACAGACAAAGCAACGGCCCTTACCGGCAGCTACAGCCTTTTCAAACCATTGGTACACAAAGCTATTGAAATCGTCCATAGTCATCATGTCGAGACAGGATTCAGGATAGCCAAAGAGTACCGGATCGGGACATTCACGGAAGTCATCTCTATACTTGCTCAGTGCTATAATCGGTGCTTTGACTGTGACCTTGACTTCATCATGTTCCGGGTCTTCCGCCGATGTTGTGATATTTTGTAGCAGGAGTCCCTCCCGCACAAACCATGCCAGTAGTTCGTTTCTCATTGATGTGCTTTGTGCTTATTTCTGGGTGACTGGTTTCAATGTATCACCTGGAGAGGAGGGAGTCAATTGAGGGAGGAATGCCATTGCTGCTCATTGTGTGCTCAAACTAGATGCGCAGTGAGCACCCTCGCGTTCTTTCTCCCTCGTCAATGTACTCCCTACTGGTGTCGAAATGTAAAGGTGAAGATAGGGCTATTATATAAGTCATTACCGCGTAATCTCAGCCAGTGCCTGCTCATGCGCCTTGTATGAAGCCTCGCCAAACAGTACTATGACTACCTGCTCCAGGCTTGTGGGCTTCTTAATATGCTCAACAATTGTACGCAATGCAATCGGGGCTGCTAACTCCAACGGATAGCCATATATGCCTGTGCTGAGCGATGGAAAGGCAATGCTCCTGACCTGGTATTGCTTGGCGAGGTCGAGACAGCTCTGATAGGCGCTTGCCAGAAGAATTTCATCGTCGTGGCTGCCGCTGTAGATAGGGCCGACGGCATGGAAGACATACTTCACTGGTAGTCTTCCTGCCGTTGTTGCCACGGCTCTGCCTGTGGGACAACCGCCAATCTTACGGCATTCTTCCATAATGCTCGGCCCGCCAGCGCGGTGGATTGCACCATCGACGCCACCGCCGCCGCGTAGTCCCGAGTTCGCGGCGTTGACAATAGCATCTACCTGCACTTCCACAATATTTCCCCGCAGAAGCGCCAGCGTGACCCCGTTGATAGTGTGTGTGGACATAAAGACCTCTTCCATCTACAGTAGCAAGCCCAATGGCTCCTCCAACAAGCGCCTGACCTCCTGCAGGAAACGCGCAGCAGTTGCTCCATCGATTGCGCGATGGTCAGATGAAAGGGTTACTTTCATGCGATTGCGCACAACTACCTGTCCATCCATCACTACAGGTGTAGGTGTGATCGAGCCAACCGCCAGAATAGCGGACTCCGGCGGATTGATGACGGCGGTGAAACTATCAACATCAAACATACCCAGGTTACTTACCGTAAAGGTGCCGCCGCTGAAATCCTCCGGGCGCAGCTTGCCTGTGCGAGCCAGCTCGGCCAGCCGTTGCGACTCACGTGCTATATCGAGGATACTTCGCTTGTCAGCGGTGCGTATGACAGGAACGATCAGACCTTGTTCGAGCGCTACCGCCATGCCGATATTTATCTGTTTCTTCTGGATTAATCGGTCTTCGGCAAATGAGACATTGACCTGCGGAATACGCACCAATGCGAGCGCTACGGCCTTAATGATCAGATCGTTGAAGCTGACCTTCACCGGGGCGGGATCCTTCTCTGCGTACTCGTTGATCTGCCGCCGCAACTCGGCAAGTTTGCCGGTATCGATGATGCTTGTTACATAGTAGTGCGGCGCTGCCTGCATGCTCTGGCTAAGACGTTTCGCAATAGTGCGGCGCATAGCTGTGAGCGGTATCTCTGTCACCTCACCAGTCTCAATAGTTGAAGGCGCGGCTTCAGGTGCAGGTGCCTGGATAGGTGTTGGCGCTGCAGGTATTGCCTGCCTCTGTACCAGGGCCGCCTCGACATCCATCTTAATGATGCGCCCATTGGGTCCTGTACCGTGAATACGGCTAAAGTCCAACTGTTGCTCTTGTGCCAGGCGACGCGCAATAGGGGAAATAAAGATGCGCCCCTGGCTTTCCGTGGTGGTTGCCGATTGGGGAGCTGCTTGTGTATACCCTACGCTTCCCTCCCTTAGAATTCCTTCTGGCTTCTGTGCAGGGGCCTCAGACGTTTTCTCCTCTTTTTGCATCTCAGCTAGAGTAGTCGCGGCGGCTTTAGCAGCCCCGTTGCCAGCCAGGCTGTCAGGTAGTGGCTCTTCAGGTGCGCCAATCAATGCGATGCCTGCGCCAATTGGCGCAGACTCGCCTTCGGGGACCAGAATCTTGCGCAGCACACCACTGGCAAATGCCTCTATCTCGATATTGACCTTATCTGTCTCGACCTCTGCGAGCGACTCTCCTTTATTTACCGGGTCACCCTCGTGTTTGATCCAGCGAAGAATCTTGCCTTCTTCCATCGTATCGCCCATTTTGGGCATTTCAACAGTTTTCATCGTTTCACTCCGAATCAACCATGAACCAGCGCCTGTGGTATAACGGCTTTTACAGCGTTCACAATATCGTATTTCTTGGGCAGGGCAGCGCGTTCCAGCACTTTTGAGTAGGGCATCGGCACATCGGCGCTATTGACATGTTGAATCGGCGCATCCATGTAATCGAAGGCAAATTCGTAAATCAGGGCGGCCAGACCCTGACCAGTTCCATAGTATTTCCATCCCTCTTCGGCAATTACTACGCGATTTGTCTTCTTGACCGAGTCGAGGATCAGGTCGATATCAATGGGTCGGATACTTCTGAGATCGATAACCTCTGCCTGAATGCCTTCTTTGGCCAGGTCTTCTGCAGCCTGCAACGTGACATGCAGCATGCGTGAGAAGGTAATGATCGTCACATGCTGGCCCTCGCGTTTCACTTCTCCTCGATTGAGTGGTACCGTGTATTCAACGCCTTCGTTGGGAACCTCGCCTTTCACGTTATAGAGTAGTTCATGCTCGATGAAAAGCACGGGGTTAGGGTCGCGAATTGCCGATTTGAGCATACCCTTGGCATCGTAGGGAGTGGCAGGCATAACGACTTTGAGACCAGGGATATGCGCGTACCAGGACTCCAACATTTGGGAGTGTTGCGCTCCTCGCTGCGCTCCTCCGCCTCCTGGCATCCGTACAACAAGAGGTATTTCAGGCTGCCCCCCGAACATGTAATGGAATTTGGCCGCGCTGTTCACCAGTAAATCGCTGGCAAGCAGACTAAAATTGATGGTCATCAATTCGAGAATTGGACGCAGACCTCCAAGAGCGGCACCAATAGCGGCTCCCGTAATGACTTCTTCTGCTAGAGGAGTATCGCGCACACGCTTTTCGCCAAACTCTTCAAAAAGTCCTTTAGAAACGGCATAGGTGCCGCCATACCCGGCGATATCTTCGCCTAGAATAAAAACGCGCTCGTCGCGTTGCATCTCTTCACGAATGGCCTCTCGCAGCGCGTCACGATATGTAATAGTTCGCATAGTGATTTATTTCCTCTCGTAACGGTAGCTGAGCGCGGTGGAATTATCGACCATAACATTGGTGTAGAGTTCTTCAAGCGCCGGGTCAGGACTATTCTCGGCAAATGCGGCGGCATCCTCCGCTGCCTGGGTAGCCCTGGCATCATTTTCGTCAAGTTCGGATCGGGTTACCAGGTCAAGATCGAGCAACTTCTTCTCAAAAAAGCCGATGGGGTCTCGCGTTGTGCGCCATTGTTGTTCTTCTTCACGACTGCGGTAATAGGCTGGATCTGTCATAGAATGACCCCGGAAACGATAGGTTTTGATTTCAAGTAGTGAAGGACCTTGTCCGCTGCGCGCTCGCTCAACAGCGCGTTTTGTGGCTTCGTACACCTTGATTACATCCATCCCTTCAATCTGTTCACCGGGCATATTGTAGGCCGCAGCGCGTGGGAGCAGAGAATCGACTGCCCAGGCCTTTTGTACGGACATGCCCATCGAATACTGATTATTTTCACAGAGATACACGACCGGCAATTTCCAGATAGAAGCCAAATTAAGCGATTCGTGGAACGCCCCTTCGTCAACAGCTCCATCACCAAAAAAGCAGGCCACGATGGTATCGAGGCCCTGGTATTGCATGGCAAATGCTACTCCGGCGGCTATCGGCATCTGCGCGGCGACAATTGCGTTCCCTCCCATCATTCCTAGCTCATTGCTCCACATATGCATGGAGCCGCCTTTGCCTTTGCTGCACCCCGTGTTTTTGCCAAAAAGTTCCGCCATTACAACTCGTGGGTTCATGCCTTTAACAATAGCATGTCCATGCTCTCGGTAACTTGATAGAACCTTATCGTCAGGCCTTAAAGCAGTAATAGCGCCTACTCCGACGGCCTCTTGTCCTATATAAAGGTGCATGAAGCCACCTATCTTGCCGCGTGTATATTCCTCTGCGCTCTTCTCTTCAAAACGCCGCAGTAGGGCCATCATATAATGCATTTCCAGTAGTTGTGTTCGGGTAAGACCCGCAAGCATCAAGTTGCTGATCGCCATAGGCCCCTCTTTCTTCGAGTGTCAAATGCTATGTGAATGCATGACCTGGGATACTTCCTTGTATTGAGGCCAGGATTTTCACTTCTCCGTTTTCTTATTTTACTCCATTGGTGGATGATATGTATAGAAGGAAATGAGGAAGATGCAGCCGCATCTTCCTCATCAGGATGCAAGGAAATAATAAAAGATGGCAACCCCTGCTGGAGAATGGCTATGAGATACAGGCGGGTATTGAAAAAACCTGCCTGATTCATATCGTTACCAATGCCAACAGGGGCGATAATGGTCTGGCAGCGAGGAACAACATTTTGTAAGGGCAGTATTCTGCCCCCGTTCACATAATAAAAGGGCTACCCTTTGGGGTGTCCCTTTATTACTTTTTGGTCTTGACGACTGCTTCCGAGAGTTCTTTCCCAGGTGAGAAACGCACACGGTTTTTTGCGGGAACCTGGATAGGCTGGCGATCTCTGGGGTTTACACCCTTGCGAGCTGCGCTCCTGCGTACCTTGAACGAACCAAAGCCCACCAGACGTACCTCGTGACCTGCATGCAAAGATTCACGAATGTTATCGAGTGTAGCTTCTAATACTTCTCCGGCTTTCTTCTGGGTCAATCCAGATTGCGAAGCTATACGCTTTGTCAATTCTTGTCGACCGACAATAGTCGAAGTAGATTTTGTTGTAGCCATGGGTTTGAAATCCTCCTTACAACGAACAACACACGTCGCTTTTCATCCCGTCATTTTTCTGCTGGGCCTGTAGAGCGGCTTCACTACTCACTGCCGTAATGGAGTATAGCACGCGATTTGCAAGAATTCAAGGGGCTGAACGTGCTTGAGAGCTAGTCTGATGCCATGAGTCGCCCTGGCAGGTCACTCTAAAACAAGCAAGCAGTGAGAAAATTGGCTTCGTGGGCGGCGTGAATAGAGCGTCTTCAGGTTCTTGTCTATAACACAGCATACAGGATAAGCCCATCTGCTGTACGACGTTGCTCGACCTGTCCACCGAATCGCAGATGCTCAAGGTGTGACAATGTCTCGGCAACTGCCATACGACGAGCCTCGCTGTTCTTCCAACGATGTCCAAAGAGTTGTTCAGCAAGTTCGTAAGCATGCTGTGGTCGCCCGTCGAGCAGGACTAAAATCTGCATCTCACGCTGCCTGTGGTGTTCGGTGATTTCTGCAGCACGACCCGCCAGGTCTGTAAATGGTTCTTCATGTCCCGGAAGAACGATACTGGCTGGCAGCTTAGCAACCTTTTCCAGTGAGTTCAGATAGTCACCTAGAGGATTAATGCGGTCACGCTCGGAGTAGAGACCGATATTTGGTGTGATGCGTGGTAAAACGTGATCGGCTGCCAGGAAGACGCCATCGCGTTCGCGGAACAGACATATATGCCCATCAGAGTGCCCGGGTGTCCAGATCACGCGGTAATGTTCACCCACCAGGTCGACTTCCTCGCCATCTTCAACCAGTGTAATCACTTCGTGTGGTGGAACGCGAATGATAGTGCGCATGACCTCAGGGTCTACCTGGGTAAACCAGAAGTCAGTGGGGGGTAGACCATGTTGCTTGAAAAACTGTGAGACACTCCGGAACCGCTCAGGCATAGTACCAGTCCAGATGATCTGCACACCGGCTTCATCAATAGGATGCATGTAGACAGACGCGCCACTCTGTTCCTGGAGTTCACCTGAGAGACCGATATGGTCGGGGTGGTGGTGTGTGAGTACCATAGTGCGGAGTTTGTCCATGGTCAGTCCAACGTGTTCTAATCCTGCCCAGAATGCTGCGCGGGAGTCAGGCATACCTATACCAGCATCAACCAGCGCCCACCCATCATTGCCAACGAGAGCATATACATTAACGGTACGTAGAGGAAATGGGATGGGTAAGGTGATTTTCCAGATACCTGGAGCAACCTCACGAGCTTCGGGAAGCGGCTCATCCTGGCTGTGAGGCTGCACCGGGGAAGTTTGTTTCATGTTAAGAACTTTCTTTTGTTTTCTAATTGTATCGATATACAAGCTTTTCTGACTTGATTGTATGGTGTGGGTAGGCAGGGTGTCAAATAATGAACCCTCTAGTTGCTTCTCAACGATGCTTTTGTTACAATGTCCTTACAATCTTCGAGCACGAGATAGAGCAACTTGCAAATAGGCTCCATCTTTCAGAGGAAATACCCTTCCCGTAGGGGCGAGTGTCGTCCTTGCAGCACTGCTGAGTGCGCAGCACTAGACGCGCCAGCGTCGTTGCAGTGCTGGCTAGCGAACAGAGTGGGGAGTGGCCGGGTGGGCCTTTATGGTCGCCCGCTGTTCCTTTCAAAAAATGTAGAACCTGGTCAGACGAAAGGTACGGAAGTAGCCTGTGTCAAAAGTATATGCAATCACTAATCAGAAGGGGGGAGTTGGAAAAACCACTACCTCCATCAACCTGGCTTCCTACCTGGCTGCCGCAGGTCGCAAAGTGTTGCTCGTCGATATGGACCCGCAGTCCAATACCAGTAGCGGTATCGGAGTTTCTAAGAACCTTCGAACTCACACTATCTACGACCTGCTGGTACAACAAGATGAAGAGTTAACTATTTTTGATGTAATTGTACCTACGCAACGGCGCGAACTTGTAGTTGCTCCCTGCACAGTAGACCTGGCTGCTGCCGAGGTCGAACTTGTGGGCGTGCTGGCGCGCGAGAGCAGGCTCCGCCATGTACTGGAACCAATTCGGCAGCGCTGCGATTATATTCTCATCGATTGCCCTCCTTCGCTTGGGCTGCTCACAGTGAATGCCCTGGTTGCCGCTGATGCCTTAATCATCCCTATACAATGTGAATATCTGGCCCTCGAAGGCCTCAGCCACTTGCTCAATACTATTCAGATCGTCAAGAACAAGCTAAATCCTGACCTGTATATTGCTGGCGTTGTGCTGACCATGTTTGATCCACGTACTCGCCTGGCAGGAGAGATTGTACGAGAAGTGCGTACCCACTTCCCCAAAGAGGCATTTCAGACGATTATTAATCGCAATGTTCGTTTAAGCGAGGCTCCCAGCTTTGGACAAGCGATCATTGATTATGATCCCTCCTCTCCTGGAGCGGTCGCTTATCGCACATTAGCTGAGGAGGTGATTGCCCGTGGCTAAACAGAAGTTTGGATTGGGGCGAGGATTGGACGCTCTGATTTCCGGGGCATCCGAAGTAATAGCTGCGCAGCAACCCTCGCGAGTTGACGAAGAGAACATCTTGCATGTCGCAATTGAGGCCCTCATTCCTAATCCTCGCCAACCGCGCAGGATTCTAACAGAAGACGATCCCGGGCTGCTAGAGTTGAGTTCCTCTATCAAGCAATATGGACTCTTACAGCCACTGGTAGTTACACGCCTGGATATGGGCTATGCCACAACAGCCGCCAGCCATCAAGAGTCAGCGAACGATCCCTGGTCTCTTGTTGAAGACCAGCAAGGTGAAGCCCCCCCCACGGTCATACGATTTCAGATCATTGCTGGCGAACGTCGCTGGCGGGCCTCACGCATGGCAGGTTTGACAAAAGTTCCGGTGGTTCTCAAAGAAGCTACTCCGCAAGAGATGCTCGAGCTGGCACTGATCGAGAACATTCAACGTGCCGATCTGAATCCTATCGAGGAGGCTCTGGCATACCAGGCGCTGATCCAGGAATTTGGTCTGACTCAGGAGACGGTTGCTAAAGCGGTGGGCAAGGATCGCTCGACTATCACCAACGCTCTCCGCCTGTTAACATTAGCTCCGAAGGTGCGAGAAGCGCTGATCAATCAGTATGAAAATTTCAGTGAGGGACATGCGCGCGCGCTCGTTGGTATTAACCGCGAGGAAGACCAGGTTGCTGCTATGAGCAAAATCATTGCTTTGAAATTGAATGTGCGCCAGGCTGAGGAATTGGCAGCGCGTATCAAAGCAACAGAACGAGCTGATGCCACTGCTCTGGAGGTTTCTGCATCTCCTCCCCGTCGCTCCGCTGAGCTAGATGAGCTGGAAACACAATTCCGTAACGCGCTCATGGTAAAGGTTGATTTGAAGAGTAATGTAAAAGGTAAAGGGACTCTAGTACTACATTTCAATACTCAGGATGAGCTTGAGCGTTTATATAACCGACTGGTGAAACGCGAAGACTAGTTGTTGGAGGGACTCATGGCAAAACTGGAGAACCCTTTTGATAAGGTGCGGCACAAGATGGTAACCGCTCGTATAGAATTTATGGGACAACTGGCTAAGTTTAGTAACGATGAGCTGACCAGGGAACCAGGCGGGGACGAGTGGTCTCCACTTCAGTTAGCCCATCATCTTTATATTGCGGATGGCCTTGCTCTGGAGCAGATGCAGATTGTACAGAATGAAGATAACCCTCTTGTAGCTAACCTTGACGAAGAAACGCCACGCCTGACACTCGCCTCCGAACCACCTGCGTCACTTAATGTAGTTCTCGCGGGTATGGCAGCACGCCGCGAGGAGCTTTTAGAGTACCTGGCAAGCTTGCCTGCCGATGCCTGGGAGCGACCGTTCCGCCATCCAAACTGGGGTCAACTGAAGTTCTATCAATTGGTGAATGTCTTGCCAGCACATGAACGCACCCATGCTCAGCAACTGACCGAAATAAAGGCCAGATACTCATAAGGGCGCAATTTACCACACTAATTCTTTTCTGAATTGATCCAGGTAGGCATACATAAAAGCTGTGCGTTGATCAGCCAGGACACGGCCAGTTTGTGTGGACATCGTGTTGCCCAGCTTGAGTAGTTTTGAGAAGAAGTGGTCAAGCATGTAGCGACGATCATCGAGTATGTGCCGTTCAGCAAAAGGATCGTCAGGGTGATAGGTTTGAGTGTCAGTAGTGCGTCGAATAGTCCCTGTTATCGCCCAGCGTAAGATGCCAATAGCACCCAGACTATCGAGCCGATCAGCGTCCCGCACAACTTTAGCCTCCAGTGTAAGAGGCTCGATACCCAAACTGAAGCTATGAGCCCCAATAGCATGCAAGATCGCTTGTTGTCTATCGGCAGTAACGTCGCAAGCAGAGAATATTGCGCCAGCCATTATCACTGAACTATCAGCATGATGTCTCGTTTGCTCACTTGAAAGATGGCCAATATCGTGCATCAAAGCAGCCATAGCCACAATAAAAGAGTCTGCGCCCTCCTGTTCCGCAATATACAAGGCGAGTTTATAAACTCGTTCGATATGTTCCCAACCATGGGCAGGATCATCAAACTCCTTGAATCGTCGCTGTATCTCCGTATACACTTTTGACAATACCTGCGATTCGCCAGATTTTGCTTCCATTAATGAAACCCTGTTCCTGTAATGTAGAGCGAGGTCGAGGCGTTCCCAGCGTTTTTCTGATTGAAGAGGAATCCTCGTATGGTCAACGTTCCCCCAATCCCTGTAGCGATAGTGAGAAGCGCGAGGAGCACAATAAGAAATTGACGCCTTTTCATAGCTTGTCCTCTGTAATCACTAATCGACTCATACAGATGGTGCGGGAGCGATATTAGTTTCAACGCGCCAGATCTGGAAGCCGCGTGATCCTAAATCTTGTTCCCACTTTAGAGTATGTGTAAGCAAGACAGTATGTCAAGGGTTATGTGGGTGAAGAGGCCAACATGCTTATGTCTTTACTGGCCATCGTTCCACTTAATCTCAAAGTGACTGTATATAAGAGTACAGGAGTTGGATTATCAAAGTGGGTGAGAATAACGTTTTATGCTTTCTGTTGTCATGAAGACAACAAGATAAGAGAAACAGAAACTTTTTTGCTCACAGTCTTCACGAGATGAAAGGGGAAAATGTGATGGGGCAATACGGACCAAGGCAAAACAACAAAACGATAGGAGAGCGGAGTGAGGCTATTATCATGGCAAAGTTTTTAGAAGTTGGTTATGGTGTCCTTATGCCCTTTGGTGATAACCGTCGCTATGATCTTGTAATTGAAGACGCCGAGGGGAACTTCTTCCGTATCCAATGTAAGACAGGCTGGGTCGAGAACAATGGTGCTTATATCCAATTTAAAACCGCCAGTTCATACTACCACACAAAGGCAGGAAGGACGAGCCATGGAAGAAGAGATTATCGAGGGCAGGTTGATTATTTCGCCGTCTATTGCCCTGAAACAGTGAGGGTTTACCTTGTGCCCGTGGATCATGTTGGTACAGCAAGCGCGAGTCTGAGAATACTACCAACAGCAAACAAGCAGGAAAAGAACGTGAGATGGGCGAAAGATTATGAAGTATAGTGAGGGCGGAGGGGATCGAACCCTCGGCCAGACGATTAAAAGTCGTCTGCTCTACCACTGAGCTACGCCCTCAGGGCTGGCTATAGTTTATCATGCTTGTCAATTCCTGGAAGTGATCTCTCACGCCGATTTTTCAAAAAAGTATTGACGAATCTTTACAGGGTAGTGTATACTGCAAACGTTCGTTAAGAGCATGTAATCCTCGATAGCTCAACGGTAGAGCGGCCGGCTGTTAACCGGTAGGTTACAGGTTCGAATCCTGTTCGAGGAGCCAAAAACCCAGGAACTGGCTTCCTGGGCGTTTTTAAACGCCTGGATATGAACTTGACTTCATATGAACTGCAGTTTATAATAGGAGTAGAGGGATGGCATGGGATGTCGAGTACACTAACGAATTCGAAGGAAAATTACCATGAGTGGACATAAGCTCTG
>WNGD01000948.1_pt1 | contig 32049 bp, 32 predicted proteins | sample 5400671 | NCBI WGS metagenome assembly WNGD01 (sample SAMN13153369, study PRJNA577476) | soil metagenome | isolation source: 40 cm soil or saprolite under grassland replicate 2 | place: USA:California | collected 2016-06-15
GAGACCGCCGCAGCGCTCGTCTCCCCCGACGGGTGTGTCCTGGCGAACATCGTCTCCTCGCAGGCCGACCTGCATGCACGGTACGGCGGAGTCGTCCCCGAGGTCGCCTCGCGCCGTCATCTCGAGCTCGTCACGCCCGTGATCCGCGAGGCGCTCGGCGCTGCGGGCGCCGGTCTCGAGGACGTCGAGTTGATCGGCGTGACGACCGGTCCCGGGCTGATCGGTGCGCTCCTCGTCGGCGTCGCCGCCGCCAAGGCGATCGCGTGGGCCCGAAGGCTTCCGCTCGCGGCCGTCGACCACCTGCACGGGCACGTCGCCTCGCTCTACCTGGAGCCCGACCCGCTCGAGCCTCCCTTCGTCTGTCTGCTGGCCAGCGGCGGCCACACGCTGCTGCTCGACGTCCGTGAGCACGGGGGCGAGCCCCGCGTGCTCGGGACGACGATCGACGATGCCGCCGGCGAAGCCTTCGACAAAGGCGCGCGGCTGCTCGGGCTCGGCTATCCGGGCGGCGCCGCGATCGACCGCCTGGCGCGCGAGGGTGATCCGCGCGCCTACGACTTCCCCGTCGCTCGCGTCCCGGGCCTCGACTTCTCCTTCTCCGGGGTGAAGACGGCGCTCCTGTACGCAGTGCGCGACCTCGCGCCAGACGAGCTCGAGCGGAGGCGTGCGGATCTCGCCGCGAGCTACCAGCGTGCGATCGTGCGCGCGCTCGTTGGGCGTACGCACGAGGCCGCCGCCGCGACCGGGGCCGCAACCGTGGCGGTCGTCGGCGGGGTCGCTGCGAACTCCGAGCTCCGCGCAGCTTTGCCGGATGCAGTGCCCGCTCCGCTTCAGTTCTGTACCGACAACGCCGCCATGATCGCGTCGGCCGCGCGCTTCGCCGAGCCCATCCACTATCCCGGCTATCTTGCGCTCGATGCCTACGCGTCGACCGCGTGAGCCGTTCAACGCGCTGGTGCTTGCGGCTCTTGCGGTCGTCGTCAGCGCGGTCCTGATCGCAGCCGGGGGAGAGCGGCGGCATGCCGCGCCGACGGGCGAGCCGAGCTGGCAAGGGCTCGCGGGGGCGCAGCGGCCTCGTGTCGCGGTCGGCCAGCGGGTGATCGTGTTGCTGAAGGCCCCGGCCCTCGCCGACCGTGTGGGCACGGCGGGCGGGCTCGCGACGAGCGAGGACGAGCGACGCTGGACCGAGACCGCGCTCTCCGCGCAGAAGCTGCTCGTCGCGCGCCTTCGCGTGGAGGGAGTCGTCGTGCAGCCCGAGTTCAGCTACATACACACGATCAACGGCTTTTCGGCGGCCTTCGATGCGCGCGGGATCGCGCTGCTCGAACGCGCACCGGAGGTGGCCGGTGTGTATCCCGTGCGTGCGGCGTACCCGGCAACGACGAGCTCGCAGCTGCTTTCGAGCGCGCAGTCCGGAGAGCGGCCTGGGATCGCGTTGTCGAATCGCGACGGCCGCGGCGTCACGATCGCGCTGCTCGACACCGGGGTCGACCGCGCGCAGCCCTTCCTGCGCGGCCGCATGAACCCGGGCATCGACATCGTCGGCGGAGATCCCGACGCGGTGGCCGCGCCGCAGCCCGACGCGCCGGCGGAGCTAGAAGCGCACGGCACGGAGCTCGCCGGCCTCCTGGTCGGATCGGGCGGCCCCGCTGCGCTGGAGGGCGTAGCTCCGGGCGCGACCCTGCTGCCGATCCGCGTCGCAGGCTGGCAGCGTGATGCGTTCGCACGCTGGGCCGTGTACGGCCGCACCGACCAGGTCCTCGCGGGAATCGAGCGGGCCGTGGATCCGAATGACGACGGCGACGCTCACGACGCGGCGCGCATTGCGCTCGTCGGCGTCGCCGAGCCGTTCGCGGCGTTCGCCGACGGGCCGCTGGCGCGCGCTGCCGCCGGTGCCATGCGGCTGGACACGCTCGTCGTCGCCCCGAGCGGGAACGACGGTCCCGCGGGGCCGGGTTACGGCAGCGTGTCCGGACCGGGCGGCGCGCCTGCCGCCTTGACCGTCGGCGCGCTCGACCTGCGTCCCCGGTACGGGGAGGCACGGGTGGTTTTGCGCGCGGGCCTGCACGTCGAGTTCGACGGCACGCGCCCCCTTGCGAGCGCAGTGACGCCGGCCGGGCCGATCGACGCCGGCCTCGGCGCACCACGCGCGAAGACGACCGCATTTGCCGGCTATCGGGGCGCGGTGCCACTGCTGGACTTCTTCGACAAGCGCGGACTGAGCCTCGTCGCCGGCCGCGCGGCGCTGCTGCGAGCCGGAGCAGATCCGAACGGCAGCCTCGCGAACGCCGCCCGCGCCGGTGCGGTCGCCGTGCTCTTCTACGGCGCCGACCTGCCGGCCGGGGGCATCAGCCTCGACCAGAGCGGGCCGATCCCGGCCGTCTCGATCCCGGAAGCGCTCGCCGAGCGGCTGCTCGCACAGCTTCGCCGCGGCATCGGTGCCGCGCTCTCGCTCGGCAACGTGCGCACGACGTCGAACAGCGGCGTGGGGAAGGTTGCGCCGTTCTCGTCGTCCGGGCTCGCGTTCGACGGGCGCGTCAAGCCCGACGTCGTCGCGCCCGGCGTGGCGCTGGAAACCGCGGAGCCCGGGATGAACGCAGACGGCTCGGCACGGTTCGGAACCGTCAACGGAACGAGCGTCGCGGCGGCGCTCGTCGCCGGCGGCGCCGCACTCCTCGCACAGGCGCGTCCGTACCTCGACGCCGAGGCACTGAAGGGGCTGCTCGTCGGTTCGGCGCGGCCGCTTGCCGGTGATCCCGTCGCGTCCCAGGGAGCTGGACTGATCGACGTCGGCGGAGCGACGGCGACGGAGGTGACCGCGGCGCCGGCCTCGCTCGCATTCGGGCGCGCAACCAGTGGGCGCTGGCAGGGCGACCAAGTCGTCGCCCTGCGCAACGTCACCTTCCGGCGGCTCATCCTTACGTTGCAGGTCGTCGTCGCGCACGAGGGCGCCGGGCCGTTGCAGTTCGACGTCCGGCCCGTGCGGTTGTCACTCGCGGCGGGGCGAACGATCCGCGTGCACGTCCGCGTGCGTGTTGCCGGCAAGCCGGAGGGCCAGGCGCCCGCCGACGGATACCTCGTCGTCACACCGGTCGCGGGACACGAGATCCATGTGCCGTGGACGATCCTCTTCGGCCCGCGTCCCGCCCCGACGCTCGCCGCGGTACACCTCTCGGCGCATGCGTTCCGCCCGTCGGACGCCGCGCCGCCGCTGCTGAGCTTCATCGCCGGCTCCGTGCCGCGCGTGGCCGGCGGTCCCGCCGTCCTGCCGCTGATCCGGCTCGACCTCGAGCTGTGGAGCCGGAAGGGCGGCCGCATCGGATTGCTCGCACGCCTCCGCGACGTGCTGCCGGGGCGTTACTCGTTCGGTGTCACTGGTCGTGACCCGACAGGCTCGGTGCTCCCGAGCGGCGACTACCAGCTGCGGCTGCTCGCATACGGCACGGATGCCGGACCGCCGACGGTCAAGACTCAGCCGTTCGCGATCAAGTAGGGTCCGCCCGCCCAGTCGGAAATGCCCCATTTGCGCGGAAAAAGGAGTTGAAGTGACAATCGTCGACGCCCCCGTCTCGCATCTCCGCGAGAACCCATTCGAGATCGCGCGCGAGCAGTTGCACCGTGTCGCAAAGGCCTTCGCGATCGATCCGAATCTCGTGAACGTCCTCCAGGAGTGCAAGAAGGCGGTGTCCGTCTCGGTGCCGGTGGCGATGGACGACGGGTCGACACAGGTCTTCCAGGGGTACCGCGTCACGCACAACGTCGCGCGCGGGCCGTCGAAGGGCGGCATCCGCTACCACCCCGACGTCACCCTCGACGAAGTGAAGGCGCTCGCGATGTGGATGACCTGGAAGTGCGCACTGGCCGGGATTCCGTTCGGCGGCGCAAAGGGGGGCGTCATCTGCAATCCGAAGACGATGTCTGAGGGCGAGCTGCAGCGGATGACCCGCCGCTACACCTCCGAGATCATCAACGAGATCGGTCCCGAGAAGGACATTCCCGCGCCGGACGTCGGCACCGACGGACGTGTGATGGCGTGGATCTTCGACACCTACTCGATGAACAAGGGGCATTCGGTGCTCGGCGTCGTGACCGGAAAGCCGTTGACCATCGGCGGCTCGCTCGGCCGCGAGGAGGCGACGGCGCGCGGCGCGCTGTACTGCGTCCGCGAGGCAGTGCGCAAGCTGCAGCTGTCGCTGGAGGGAACGTCGGTCGCCGTCCAGGGCTTCGGCAACGTCGGCTCGTTCCTCGCGAAGTTCCTCGCCGAGGACGGCGCGAACGTGATCGCGATCTCGGACTCCACCGCGGGGCTGCACAACCCGAACGGCATCGACGTCCAGGCGGCGCTCGCGCACAAACGCGAGACGGGGACGCTGGCCGGCTTTCGCGGCGCAGAGGCGATCTCGAACGACGAGCTGCTGCTGCTCGAGTGCGACGTCCTCGCTCCGTGCGCGCTCGAGCAGGTGATCACGACGGAGAACGCGGACAAGGTGAAGGCGAAGATCATCGTCGAGGGCGCGAACGGCCCGGTCACCCCGACCGCGGACGAAATCCTGGAGGACAAGGGCATCATCGTCCTCCCGGACATCCTGGCCAACGCCGGAGGCGTCGTGGTCTCCTACTTCGAGTGGGTGCAGGGCCTCCAGGAGTACTTCTGGAAGGAGCCGGAGGTGAACGCGAAGCTGAACGACATCATCACGCGCGCCTTCAACGAGACCTGGGCCGTGCACGAGAGCCGCAGCGTCTCCGTGCGGCTCGGCGCCTACGGCCTCGCCGTCCGGCGCGTCGCCGAGGCCACCACCACGCGCGGCATCTACCCCTAGGTGCTGGGGTCAGACCCCTCCGGGGTCAGACCCGTCGTCCTCTACCACGCGGAGGGCTGCCACCTCTGCGCGCGGGCGCGCGGCGTGCTAGCCGAGAGCGGCGTCCCGTTCGAGGAGATCGACATCACGGGCGACCCGGAGCTCGAGGCGGCGTACCGCGAGTGGCTCCCGGTGGTGGAGATCGACGGCGAGCGGGCGTTCGTCTACTACGTCGACCCGGTGGCCTTCCGCCGGAAAGTGGGCGCACAAACTTAAGCGGCGCCGGGCGTTGCGCCCTCGTGATACAACGACTGCCGGGTGTCACAAACTCTCGAAGCCAGGGCTGCTGCACCCGGGGACCGGCTGACCGTCGGCGTCGCCGCGCGCCTGTCGCGCTACCTGCAGGTCCTGACCCAGGCGAGGAAGATGGGCAAGGAGCGGATCTCCTCCCAGGAGATCTCCGACTACACGAACATCAACGCGACCCAGATCCGGCGCGACCTGTCGGCGTTCGGGAAGTTCGGCAAGCGGGGCGTCGGCTACAACATCGACTCGCTTCTAGGTGAGATCCGCAAGATCCTCCGCACCCAGGGACAGCACAACATCGCGCTGATCGGGGCCGGCCGGCTGGGCCAGGCGATTGCGAGCTCACCGATCTTCGCCGAGCACGGGATCAACATCGCCGCGGTGTTCGACACGGATCCCGACAAGGTCGGCCGGCAGGTGGGCAACGTGCCGGTGAGCGACTACGGCCGGCTTGCCAACGCGATCCGCGAGAAGAACATCATCGTCGGCGTGGTCGCGGTTCCGGCCGACAACGCGCAACGCGTGGCCGACGACCTGGTCGGGTCCGGAATCAAGATCATCTTCAACTACTCCGAAGCGCTGCTCGACGTGCCGCAGGACGTTTCCGTGCACACGTCCAACCCGGCGGTCGAGCTGCTCTACGCGCTCTACTTCTATTTGACGTAGGCCGCGCAGCGGCCCGTCCGCGAAGCGGACCTGTGGAGGGGTCTGGGCGGAACCGGGAGGTTCCCCCGGCGGACACGCCACGCGGCTCCGCCATGATGACCGTGTGCGCATCCTGCTCTGGCACGGCTACCTGCTCGGCGGGACCGGGTCGAATGTGTACACGCGTGCGCTCGCGCGCGAATGGAGCCGCGCGGGACACGACGTGATCGTCTTCTGCCAAGAGCGGCACCTTGACTCGTACGACGTCGGCGGTGCCGAGGTCGTGCGGCCGGACATCGACGGCCTCTTGCCGGTGTTCGTGCTCGATCGCTACGAGGGTCTCGAAGCACGGTTGCTGCAGGACTTCACGCCCGGGGAGCGTGACCGCTACGTCGAGCTGAACGCCGCCGCGCTCCGCGCGCGGCTGCCCGCAGACCTCGTGTTCGCAAATCATGTGCTGCTCGGGGCTCCGGTCGGTCTCGCCGGCGGCGCCCCTTTTGTGGTCAAGGCGCACGGCTCGGAGCTCGAGTACTCGATGCGCGGCAATGACGAGCTGTCGGCGTGGGGGGCGGAAACCCTCGGGCGCGCGGAAGCGGTGTTCGTGGGTTCCGCGCACATCCGCGCCGTCCTCGAGGAGGTCGTCGGCCATGTCGACCGCGTACACGAGGTTCCGCCGGGCGTCGACGTCGAGGAGTTCCGGCCGCAGGAGCGGGACCAGGCGCTCGGGCGGCTGTTGACGGAAACGCGGGCCGACCCGCCGAACCCCGGCAACGCGAACGAACGCCTGCCGGACGACGGCAACGCCGAGCGCTTCGCGGCGTTCTTCGCGACGGACGAGCCGACTGTCCTCTACTTCGGGAAGCTGCTCTTCAACAAGGGCGTGCACCTACTGCTCGACGCGCTGCGCGAGGTCGATGCGCGCGGGGTGATTGTCGGCTTCGGCGACTATCGGGCAGAGCTGGAGCACGCCGCTCCGGAACGGACGCTCTTTACCGGGGCGCTCGAGCATCGCCATCTCGTGCATCTGCTCCCGCTGGCGGACGTCGTGGTGGTGCCGTCGATCTTCCCAGAGGCGTTCGGCATGGTCGCCGCGGAGGCCGCCGCGGCCGGGGTGCCGCCGCTCGTCGCGAGGCATTCCGGTCTCGCCGAGATCGCAGCCGGGCTCGAGGCGACGTACCCGGTTGAATTCCGGCCGCTGACGAGCTTCGCGCGCGGCGACGCGGGGGATCTCACTGCGAAGCTCGGCGAGCTGCTCGCACTGCCCGCCGAGACGCGGCGGGAGCTAGGTGCGGTCGCGCGCCGCGCGGCGGTCGAGCGCTGGAGCTGGTCGAGCGTCAGCGAGCGGCTGCTGTCGCTTCATTTACGCTAGTGCGGTGGGCGACGCCCAGCGCTTGAGCCCGGAAGAGCAGATCCGGTTCGCCCGCGAGGCATTCGACGACGGGCAGGACTTCACGATCGCCGTGGAGGAGGAGTTCGCGCTGCTCGATCCGGACTCGCTCGAGCTGACGAACCGCTTCGAGGAGCTCAAGGGAGCTGCCGCCGGCAGCGAGCTCGACGAGCATCTCGTCGGCGAGCTGATCGCGTCTGAGATCGAGATCAAGACCGGGCGCTCCGCCACGTTCGGGGAGACGGCCGAGCGGATGGCGACGCGCCGGGCGCAGCTGGCGGAGCTCGCCGACCGCTTCGATGTCGCCCTTGCGTGTACCGGCACGCACCCGTGGAGCCGCTGGCAGGACCAGCGCATCATCGACACGCCGCACTACCGCCGGAACAACGAGATCCTCCAATACGTTGTCTGGCGCAACAACAGCTTCGGCATCCATGCGCACATCGGCATCCGGGGAGCCGACCGCGCCGTCGCCGTCTGCAACGCGTTTCGCAACGTGCTGCCGGAGCTGCTCGCGCTCTCCGCGAGCTCGCCGTTCGTGGAGGACTGCGTCACGGGTCTCCACTCCGCGCGCACGGAGATCTTCACCAAGCTGTTTCCGCGCGCGGGCATTCCCGACGTCTACGACGGGTGGGCTGGATTCGAGGAGTACGTGAGATTCCTCTACGAGACCCGATCGATCGACGAGCACACGCAGATGTGGTGGAGCGTCCGGCCGCATCTCGCGTTCCCGACGGTCGAGGTGCGCATCTGCGACGCGCAGCCCGACCTCGGGGAGGCGCAGTCGCTCGCGGCGTTGATGCACGCGCTCGGCGCGCGCTTCGCGCGCGCTCTCGACGAGGGCGAGCCGCTGCCGCAGCTCCCGAACCGGCTGCTCGAGGAGAATCTCTGGCGCGCAATCCGCTACGGGCTGACGAATGGGTTGATCGACTTCGAGCGGGGCGAGGTCGTCCCGGCGCGCGCGCGGATCGAGGCGCTGATCGAATGGGTGCTGCCGGTCGCAGAGGAGATCGGCGCCGCTCCGTATCTCGGCGTCCCAGAGGCGAACGCCTCGGAGCGTCAGTACGCGCGGCTGGAGCAGCTCGGCTCACACCGCGACGTGTTCGCCGAGCTCGTGCGACGGCCGCGGGAGCTCGTCTGTGGGTGAAGGACAGCAGCCGACCGACGAGGAGCTGATCAAGCAGCTGGAGGAGGAGCTGCAAAAGCTTCAGGTCTCCGACCTTCTCGTCCAGACGCTCTACACGGTGTCGTCGCTCGGGTATCGCAAGCTCTCCGAAGGGGACCGCGACCTCGATCAGGCGCGCCTCGCGATCGAAGCGATGCGGGCACTGCTCCCGGTGCTCGAGGGGACGGTCGGCGACGAGCTCGTGCGTGATTTCAAACAGGTCACGTCCAACCTCCAGCTCGCGTATGCCGACGCCGCAAAGGGGAAGAACGGCGCGACGTAGATCGTCTTGACAGCGAGATGGCCGTCGCCGCCGCATGTGGGTGCGGGGAGCCCCTCGAAGCCGAGGACGAACAGGCGCTCGCCGAGGTGGCGGAACGCCACGTCAATAGTGAGCATCCCGAGCTCGTCGGCACGCTCTCGCCGCTCGAGCTCGCGGGCCGGCAGCCCGCCGAGCAAGCCGCTGCCTAGCCCCATGTGATAAAAACCTGCCCGCGCCGGGGACACTCGGCGCTGACCTTGTGAGGGGGTAGGAACGCTGATCGTCGGGAGCTTCTTCAACGACCACGCGGTGCTCTTCGCGCTCGTTTGCGCGGGGGTCGCGGTCGCCTACGGCATCGGCCTGACCGTCTGGCTGCTCGGCCGGCCGACCGGCAACGAGCGCATGCGCGAGATCCAGCGCGCCGTCCAGGAGGGCGCGGCTGCGTACCTGAAGCGGCAGTACATGACGATCGCGGCAGTGTCGATCGTCCCGTTCCTCCTGCTCGGCTTCTACCACAAGCTCGGTTGGGGAACGGCGATCGGCTTCCTCGTGGGCGCAACCCTGTCGGCTGCCGCCGGCTTCATCGGCATGAACGTTGCGGTGCGGTCGAACGTGCGCACGGCGGAGGCGGCTCGGCACGGCCTCAAGCCGGCGCTCAACGTCGCGTTCCGCGCTGGCTCGGTGACCGGTCTGCTCGTCGTCGGGCTCGGGTTGCTCGGCGTCGCGGGCTACTACTGGGCGCTGACGGGCTGGATCGGGAACTCGAAGGAGTCGGCGATCGACGACCTCATCGGGCTCGCGTTCGGCGGCTCGCTGATCTCGGTCTTCGCCAGGCTCGGCGGCGGCATCTACACGAAGGCGGCGGACGTCGGCGCTGATCTCGTCGGGAAGATCGAGGCGGGAATTCCAGAGGACGACCCGCGCAACCCGGCGGTGATCGCCGACAACGTCGGCGACAACGTCGGCGACTGCGCCGGGATGGCGGCCGACCTGTTCGAGACGTATGCCGTCACCGCGGTCGCCGTGATGCTGCTCGGCCTGCAGTTCCCGTCGTCCAACCTCGCGCTGTATCCGCTCGCGATCGGCGGCATCTCGATCCTCGCATCCGTGATCGGCACGTTCTTCGCGCGTGTCGGTCGCGGCGGCTCGATCATGAACGCGCTCTATCTCGCCGTGATCGTCGCGACCGTGCTGTCCGCGATCGGCTTCATCCCGGTGACGATGGCGTTCGACAACGGCAAGTTCGGGTTCGCGGATCTGTATGTCTCCGCGGTCGTCGGCCTGACGGTGACGTTCCTGCTCGTCGCGATCACGGAGTACTACACGGGGACACGCTGGGGGCCGGTGAAGTCGATCTCGTCCGCGTCGCAGACGGGACACGCGACCAACATCATCTCCGGGCTCGCCGTCGGCATGCAGGCGACGGCGCTGCCGGTGGTGGTGATCGCCGCGGGCATCCTCGTCGCGCACCATTTCGCCGGCTTATACGGGATCGGAGTCGCCGTCATGGCGCAGCTGTCGATGACGGGGCTGATCGTCGCGCTCGACGCGTACGGGCCCGTGACCGACAACGCGGGCGGGATCGCGGAGATGGCGGATCTCGACGAATCCGTGCGCGCGATCACCGACCCACTCGACGCCGTCGGCAACACGACCAAGGCGGTGACGAAGGGGTACGCGATCGGCTCGGCCGCGCTCGCAGCGCTCGTGCTCTTCGACTCCTACACGACCGGCCTGCACGACCAGGCCGATCCGAGCAGCGCGCTCGCGTCGGTGAGCTTCAACCTCAGCGACGCGTGGGTGATCGCCGGCCTCTTCATCGGCGGGCTGATGCCGTTCCTGTTCGCCTCGCTGGCGATGCAGGCCGTCGGCCGCGTCGGCGGCCAGGTCGTGACCGAGGTGCGGCGCCAGTTCCGCGAGAACCCCGGGATCATGGAGGGGACCGCTCGTCCGGAGTACGGCCGCGCGATCGACATCGTCACCGGCTCCGCGATCCGGGAGATGTTGTTGCCTGCGCTGATCCCGATCCTGTTCCCGATCGTCGTCGGGATCATCAATCCGCGCATGCTGGGCGGCCTGCTGATCGGGACGATCGTGACGGGCCTGTTCCTCGCGATTGCGATGACGTCGGGCGGCGGCGCCTGGGACAACGCGAAGAAGCTGATCGAGGACGGCGCCTACGGCGGCAAGGGCTCGGAAGCGCACGCCGCCTCGGTCACGGGCGACACGGTCGGCGATCCGTACAAGGACACGGCCGGGCCCGCGATCAACCCGATGATCAAGATCGCCAACATCGTCGCGATTCTGATCATCCCGCTGCTCGTTTCGATTCACGGCTAACGCCGTGACTCGACCTTGGGTACGCGCGACCGCCGCAGACGCGGTCTGCGACTACTGGGGTCTGACCCCTGCAGGGGTCAGACCCCTGCCGTAGGTCAGTCGGAGTCGTCCACGTCGAGCTCCTCGGGGCCGTGCGAGGGAAGACGGCGAAAATCGGCGGCGAGGTTCACGTGCACCTTGAACGACCCGTCCTTGACGGAGTCAGTTCGGCCGTGTCGCAGCGCGCCGCAACGGCTGCAGGCCGTGACCGAGCCGGCGGGATCCGAGCTCGTCTTCCAGCGGTGGCCGCCGCGCAGAGCGCAAAGGATGTGGCGCATGGCGTGGGAGTCTCGTCATTCGTCCGCTCGTCCGCAAGAAGGTCGCGGAGCGCTGGGTCGGGACGGCAGACCGACGGAATAGGCTGCGCGCGTGAGCATCGGGCCGACTCCTTCCGCCGCTCCGCGGCGCGGGCGGCGGCGCCGGGCTCAGCGGCTCGAACGCGTGCTCGGGACACCGGCGCTCTTCGCGACCGCCTACGGCAACGTCGGCTCGTCGATCTACTACGCGCTCGGGCTCGTGGCGGGGATCGCGCTCGGGCTCACGCCGCTCGTCTTCGTCATCAGCGGCCTGATCTTCGCCGCGACCGCCGCGACGTACGCCGAGGGGACGGTGCGGTACCCGGAGGCCGGCGGCTCCTCCAGCTTCGCGCGGCACGCCTTCAACGAGCTCGTCTCCTTCGGAGCGGCGTGGGCGCAGATGCTGAACTACATCATCACGATCGCCATCTCGGCGTTCTTCGTGCCCCACTACCTCTCGATCTTCTGGGGGCCGCTGCGCGAGAACCCGTGGGACATCGTCGGCGGCGTGGTCGTCGTCACGGTGCTGGTGCTCCTGAACATCGTCGGGATCCGCGAGGCGGCGCGGCTGAACATCTTCCTGGCCGTGATCGACTTCGCGACGCAGCTGCTGCTCGTCCTGATCGGCTTCGCGCTGGTCTTCCACCCGCACATCGTCTTCTCCGCCAACATGCACTGGGGAGTCGCGCCGACGTGGCGGCACTTCCTCCTCGCGATTCCGATCGCGATGATCGCGTACACCGGCATCGAGACCGTCTCGAACCTCGCGGAGGAGGCGCGCGACCCCCCGCGCGACATCCCGCGCTCGATCTCGTGGGTCGCGGCGGCGGTGTTCGCGATCTACTTCACGCTGCCGCTGATCGCGCTCTCCGCGCTCCCGGTGGAGAAGTCCGCACACGGCTACCGCACGCTGCTCGGTCTGCCACCCGACCACGGAGGCTTCGTGAACGATCCAGTGCTCGGCCTGGTCGAGCATCTCGGCCTGCACGGCCACCTCCTGGGCGCGGCCAAGATCTACGTCGGCATCCTCGCGGCGACGATCCTCTTCATCGCGACGAACGCGGGCGTGATCGGCGCGTCGCGGATCACGTACGCCATGGCCAGCTATCGGCAGCTGCCGGAGGTGTTCCGGCGCCTGCACCCGAAGTTCAAGACGCCGTGGCTGTCGCTGGTCGTGTTCGCCGGCCTGATCTCGATCATCGTGCTGCTGCCCGGGAAGACGAGGTTCCTCGGCGAGATGTACGCGTTCGGCGCGATGCTGTCGTTCACGATCGCGCACGTCTCGGTGATTGCTCTCCGGATGCAGACGCGCAACGATCCCGAGGCGTTCACGATCCGGCCGAGCCTGCGCATCCGAGGCGTCGACTGGCCGCTGTTCGCGATCTTCGGCGCGCTTGGAACGGGCATCGCGTGGATCGTCGTCGTCGTGCAGAAGCCCGGACCGCGGTGGGCCGGGCTAGGGTGGCTGGTCGTCGGCCTCGCGGCCTACATCGCGTACCGGCGATTTGTCATCCGCGAGCCCGTGACGGCGACGCTGCGTGCCCCCGTCATCATCGGGCCCGGCGCCGCGTTGGAGTACCGGAGGATCCTGGTCCCCGTGAAGCCCGGGCGGGCGTCAGAGGAGGCGATCGACCTGGCTTGCCGCCTCGCCGCCGAGCGCCGCGCCAGGATCGCCGCCGTTAGCGTCGTCGTCGTCCCGCTCGAGCTTCCGGTCGACACCCAGCTCGACAAGGAGGAGGCGCTCGCCTACGACGCGCTCGACGCCGCCTCGGCGATCGCCGAGCTCTACGGCGTCGACGTCAGAGAGCGCCTCGTACGGGCCCGTAGCGCAGGACGGGCGATCGTCGATGAGGCGACCCGACGCCACACCGAGATCATCGTCATGGGCGCCCCGCGGGCAGAGCGCCGCCGCGGCGTCTTCAGCGACACGGTCGACTTCGTGCTCAAGCATGCACCGTGCCGCGTGATGGTCGCCGCAGGCAGGATGGCCGCGTGAACCTCTACCGGTCGGGGATCGCCGCCTTCGGCGTGGTCTTCGTCGGGATCGGGATCGCAATGCTGGCGGTCACCGCCGCACGGGGCGGCGCCGCCTTCGGCTACCTGGTCGGCGTGCTCTTCGTCGGGCTCGGCCTCGGCCGGCTCTATCTGCTCCGGACGCGGCGATAACCTCAGAACATGGCGCGCAAGCTGCCCCGCCTGCAACGCGTCCTCGACGCCCCGGCGCTCTTCTCGATCGCCTACGGCGAGATCGCGTCATCGATCTACTTCGCCCTTGGGATCATCGCCCTGCACGCGTTCGGTTTTGCCCCTGCCGTCCTGTTCGCCGCCGGCCTCCTCTTCATCGTCGTCTCGCTCTCGTATGCCGAAGGGACGGCCGCGATCCGCGAGACCGGGGGGGCCGCCACCTTCGTCCGCATCGCCTTCAACGACTTCTGGGGCTTCGTCACCGGCTGGGTGCTCTTCCTCGACTACCTGATCGTGATCGCGCTCTCCGCGCTGTTCGTGCCGCACTACGTCGCCGGCGCCTTCTTCACGAAGGTTCACCGTCCCTGGGACGTCGTGATCGGCTGCGGCGTGATCGCCGGCATCGCCGTCGTGCGGCTCATTCACCGCACGCGCCTCCACCGCTGGGCGCTGATCGTCGCGTTCGTCGACCTCGCGACGCAGCTCCTGATCGTCGCGCTCGGCTTCGCTTTGCTGTTCTCGCCGCACGCGCTCACCGCCGGAACGTCGCTCGGAGAGACGCCGTCGTGGCATTCGATTGCATTCGCGATCCCGCTCGCGATGCTCGCGTACACCGGCCTCGAGACCGTCGCCAACCTGGCGGAGGAGACCAGGCGTCCGGGACGCGACCTTCCGCGGTCGCTCTTCGGCGCAATCGGCCTGGTCGTCGTGCTGTATGTGGCGATCGCCGTCGTCGCGCTCTCCGCCTTCCCGGCCGAGCACGGGACGCTGCTCGGCAGCAACTGGCTGCGCGCGCCGCTCGTAGGAGTGGCCGCGCAAATCCGCGCCCAGGTGCCGAGCTTCATCGGCTACCCGGTGCAGGTGTTTGTCGGCCTCTCGGGCGCCCTGATCCTGCTCACGGCTGCGACGACGTCGATCTCCGGCTTCGGCCGGCTGGCCTATTCGCTCGGGGAGCACGGTCAGCTGCCACGCAAGTTCGGAATGCTGCGACAGCGAACGCTCGTCGCGCCCCAGTCGATCGTCGCCGCCGCGGCGATCGCGATCGCGCTCCTCGCCGGCACCGCTGTGCTCCCCCATCCCGTCTTCTTCCTGGCGAGCCTCTTCAGCTTCGGCGTCCTGCTCGCGTTCACCGCGGCGCAGCTGGCCGTGATCAAGCTCAGGTTCAGCGACCCGACGCGCCGGCGGCCGTATCGCGTTCCCTTCACGGTCGGACGCATCCCAGTGCCGTCGCTCGTCGGTGCCGCGCTGACCTTCGTCGTCTGGGTGGACGCGCTCGCGACGCACGTCGGCGCACGCTATGCGGGGCCCGCCTGGCTGGCTGTCGGGCTCGTCATCTACGTCGGCGTCCGCCGCTCGCGGGGCGAGGGGCTGTTCGAGCTGGTCATCTCCGCCGATGAGCACCGCGGCCTGGCCGAGGCGGAGTTCTCGAAGATCCTCGTCCCGATGAAGCTCGGGGAGATCGGCGAGGAGATGATCGCGACGGCGGTCAAGCTCGCCCAGGAGCGCGGCGCGGCCGTCGAGGCGCTCCACGTGATCCGGGTGCCGATGGAGCTGCCGCTCGACGCCGAGCTCCTCGACGAGGAGGAGCGGGCGGAGGCGTCGATCGCGGAGGCCAAGCTGCTCGGCGCCGACCATGGCGTCCGGGTCGACGGCCGCACGGTGCGCGCGCGGGCGATCGGCCAGGCGATCGTCCAGGAGGCGCAGGATCAGGGCGCCGACCTGATCGTGCTCGGCTCGGCGCCGCGGTGGCGGCGCCAGTCGCGCTTCTTCTCGCCCACGGTCGACTACGTCCTCAAGAAGGCACCCTCGGAGGTGCTGATCGTCACGTTTCCCCAGGGCGTCCTGGAAGGGGACGGTGCAGGACAGGAGGGTTGACCGCCGAGCTACGCTGAGCGTGTGAAGCTCGTCGTTATCGGCTGCGGCCGGGTGGGCTCGACGATCGCGAAGCGTTTCGCCTCCGAAGGCTGGGACGTAACGGCCATCGACGAGAAGGAGTCCGCCCTCAGCCGCCTGGGAGAGGACTGGACCGGAGGGTTCATCGTCGGCCATGGCATGGACACCGCCGTGCTGCGCGAGGCCGGCATCGAAGAGGCCGACTCGGTCGTCGTTGCCACCGACGGCGACAACACGAATCTGGTCATCGGCCAGGTCGCGCAGAAGCGGTTCGGGATCGACTGCACGGTCGTCCGCATCCTCGACCCGGCGCGAGCCGAGTTCTACAGCAAGCGCGGGCTGCGCACGATCTGCCCGACCTCGACGGCGATCGACGCCTTGACCGACGCTGTCCGCACCTGCGTCGTGCCGCAACGCGAGGAGGTGCGAGCCTAGTGCTCCTACCGGCGGCACTCGGCGGCCTCTGGCTTGGCGCTCGCGACCCAGACATCCACCAGCACCACCGGCAGGAGCACTGATGTACGTCCTGATCGCAGGCGGCGGGAAGGCGGGCGCGAACGTCATGCGAACGCTTCTGCGCAACGGCCACGAGACAACGATCATCGAGCAGGACCGCGACCGCTACGAGCGGCTCGAGTCCGAGTTCGAGCACCAGGCGATGAACGGCGACGCGACCGAGCTGTTCGTGCTCGAGAAGGCAGGGATCAAGCGTCCGCCCGACCTCGTGCTCGCCCTCACCGGCGACGACGAGGACAACCTGGTCATCTCGCAGATCGCGAAGGAGAAGTACGCCGTCCCGAAGGTGATCGCACGCGTCAACGACCCCCGCAACCAGCCGCACTTCGATCTGCTCGGCATCTCGCCCACGGTGTGCGCGACGTCGAGCATCCTCGGGCTCGTCGAGCACGAGGTGCCCGAGCACGACCTCGTCCACCTGCTCGAGCTGCGCAAGGAAAACCTGGAGATCGTCGAAGTGCAGATCGATAAGAACTCGCCGAGTGCCGGCAAGACCGTCGAGAAGCTGCGGCTGCCCGAAGGGTCACGCCTGATCTCGGTGATGAGGAACGGCAAGGCGGAGATCGCCGTCGGTTCGACCGAGCTCCAGCCCGGCGACCAGGTGCTCGCAATCCTGCAGCCCGGCAAGGAAGACGAGCTCCGGGAGATCCTGCTTAAGAAGTAAGTAAAGACTCGAACCGAGCGGCTCCGGCGCCGGTAGGTTGAGCCGAGATGCTCGCCACGTTGCTCGCCGCCGCCGCGTTGGTTTCCCAGCAGCAGCAACAGCTGTCGGTGCAACCGTTCGCGCAAGGGCTCCGTCCGCTGACGGGGATCGCGTCGACGCCGGCCGAGCCGAAGCGGCTCTACGCGGTGGAGCAGTCCGGCCGGATCGTGTACTTCGTCAACGGCCGCCTCGGTGGAACGTTCATCGACCTGCGCGGCCGGATCACGAGCGGGGGGGAGCAGGGACTGCTCTCGCTCGCGTTCCATCCGAACTACAAGCGCAATCACCGCTTCTACGTCGACTACACCGACACGCACGGAAACACGAGGGTGATGGAGTTCCGCTCGCGCAACGGCCGCGGAATCGCGTCGAGCGCGCGGCAGCTGCTGTTCGTGCGGCAGCCCTACGTCAACCACAACGGCGGCGAGCTGCAGTTCGACCGGGCGGGCTTCCTCTATGTGGGCATGGGCGACGGCGGCGCGGAAGGCGATCCCCAGAACCGCTCCCAGAATCCGAGCCAGCGCCTCGGGAAGCTCCTTCGCATCAAGCCGCTCGTCAAGGGCGCGCACTGGCAGATGGTCGCGCTCGGCCTGCGGAATCCGTGGCGGTTCTCGTTCGACCGCGCCAACGGAGACCTGTACATCGGGGACGTCGGCCAGAACAACTCGGAGGAGATCGATTACCGGGCGGCGGGTCAGATCGGCACGCTGGCCAACTACGGCTGGAAGGCGTTCGAAGGACGGGCGCGGTACTCGAACACGCCGCTCGGCCCGGGTCAGCTCGTCGCGCCCGTGGACGTGTACAGCCACGCCGACGGCAACTGCTCCGTCACGGGCGGCTATGTGTACCGAGGGCGCGCCGTTGCAGCGGCGGCGGGGCGCTACTTCTTCGGGGACTACTGCTCCGGCTTCGTCTGGAGCCTGCGCGTCGAGAGCGGTCGAGCCGTCGAGGTCCGTCGCGAGCCGTTCCAAGTGGCGTCGCTGACGTCCTTCGGCGAGGACGCCACGGGCGAGCTGTACTTCGCCACCGGCAACGGCCGCATCTTCAAGCTCAGCGCCTGACGCGATACGGTCGTCGGGTGTTGCCCCAGCTGAGTGACGGGCTCTTCCTGGCCGACGGCGGCATGGAGACCTGGCTGATCTTCTCGGCGGGTCTCGATCTGCCCGAGTTCGCCTCGTTCCCGCTCGTCGACGATCCGCGCGGGGTCGCCACGCTGCGCGCCTACTACGGCCCGTACGTCGAGCTGGCGCGCAAGCATGGCGTCGGCCTCGTGCTCGACGCCCCGACCTGGCGGGCGAGTGCGTGCTGGGGCGAGCGGCTCGGTTACGGGCCGGCCGAGCTCGACGGCGTCAACCGGCGCGCGGTCGCCCTCCTGGAAGAGGTTCGGGCGGAGGCGGGCGACGCCGTGCGCATCGTGATCGGCGGCTGTGTCGGGCCCCGCGACGACGCGTACCACGCCGACGACCAGCTCAGCGTCGACGACACGTTCGCCTACCACCGCCCGCAGATCGAGACCCTGTCGCAGACCGCGGCCGAATTCGTCAACGCCTTGACGCTGACGTACGTCGAAGAGGCGGTCGGGATCGCGCTCGCGGCTCGAGCTGCCGACATGCCGGTGGCGATCTCGTTCACCGTCGAGACGGACGGGTGCCTTCCGAGCGGCCAGCCGTTCCGTGCCGCGATCGAGGAAGTCGATGCCGCGACGAACGGAGCGGTCGCCTACTTCATGGTCAACTGCGCCCACCCGACGCACTTCGAGCACGTCTTCGCCGAGCCCGGATCATGGCGCGACCGAGTCATGGGCGTTCGCGCGAACGCGTCCGCGAAGAGCCACGCGGAGCTCGACGAGTCGGAGGAGCTCGACGCCGGCGATCCCCACGAGCTTGCGAGTCACTATCCGCTCCTGCGCGACCGGCTACCCAGATTTTGCGTCGCCGGAGGATGCTGCGGCACGGACGACCGCCACATCGCCGCGATCTACGACGCGCTGGCGGTCTAACCGGTCCGGCGCTTGCGTACGGTCGGCGCCTGCCGGCCGAGCGCGGCGTACGCGAGCGCCTGCAGCGACTCGTTCAGCGTCGACAGCTCGCGGGAGATGCGCAGCAGATGCTCGCTCGTGTCGAGGTGGCGGTTGAGCGCGTGCATCTCGGCGCAGAGGCGGTCGAGCCGCTCGAGCAGCGCATCCAACTGCCGGTCCCCGACCTCCGTCCGGTCCATCGAGTTCATCTTAGGCCGAGGAGCCCGGCGCGCGTGCGCACGACGACCGCGTCGGGCCCCAGTTGCTCGAGCAGGCGCTGACGCGCGTCGTCGCCGGCTTCGACGACCGTGACGCGGCCTTCGGCGCCGAGGTGCGAGAGCGCGACGCGCGCCAGTTCCTCGGGCACGTCCGTGAAGACGCCGATCCGCACGCCGGCCGCGTGCAGCCGCCGCAGCGCCTCGGTCGCGTCTGCGTCGCGGCGCAGGTAGACCGGAGCGCGTTCCTCTGCATAGCGTTCGAGCAGCTGACGCCAGTTCGGCAGCTGTTCGTCGAGTGCGGAGACGTCGACGCGAAAGCGGCGCCCGGCGTCCGCGAGCCAGTCGTGCCAGAGCGGGCCCGTGTCCCCGAGCGCACCGAGCTCGACGGCGACCGCTTTCACCGCTGCCGCACTCGCAGCCAGAGCAGCATCCCGAATGCGACGCCGACCGCGTCGATGCCCACGTCGACCGGCGACGCGTGCCGCCCGCGCACGAAATGCTGATGCAGCTCGTCGGTCGCCGCGTAGGCGATCCCTGCGGCCAGCGCAGGCACCTCCCGCTCGAAGGCGCGGTACAGCAGCGCCCCGAGGATTGCGTACTCCGTTACGTGCGCGCCTTTGCGCAACACGGTGTCCCAGACGCCGAGCCCGCTCGAGAGGCTCGGGATCGAGGAGAAGGCGAAGATCACCGCCGCCCACGCGAGCACGGGTAGCCAGATGGTGAGCGCGCGCGACCGGGCCATCGGCGCCCGATGCTAGTCTCCGGCCGACAACCGGCGAGCGGCAAGGGAATCCGGTGCAAATCCGGAACGGTCCCGCCGCTGTGAGGGGAGACGCTCCCGCGCCATGTGCCACTGGCCTCCGGGCTGGGAAGGCGGCGAGGGAGGGAGCCCCGAGTCAGAAGACCTCCGCCGCCGCCAAACCCGAACCCCTCGCGGAAGGAGGATTCGTGTTTCGCCGACTCATCCCCTTGGTCGCGGCCCTCGCCGCGATCCTGTTCGTCCAGCCCGCGACGGCGCGGCCGCCGCAGCGCATCATCTCGCTCTCGCCGACGGCAACGGAATCGCTGTTCGCGATCGGCGCCGGCAAGCAGGTCGTCGCCGTCGACGATCAGTCCGACTATCCGAAAAGGGCCCCTCGCACGTCGCTCTCCGGGGTCACCCCGAACGTGGAAGCCATTGCCTCCTATCGGCCCGACCTGGTCGTCGTGCAATACGACGCCGGAGGCGTCGTCGAGGGGCTGCGCAAACTGAGCATCCGGGTGTTGGTGCAGCCAAGCGCGCAGAACCTCGCGGTTGCATATGCGGAGATCGTGCAGCTTGGGAGCGTCACCGGGCACAAGCGGGCCGCCGCCGCACTGATCGCCCGAATGAAGCGCACGATCAAGAGGGCGATCGCCTCGGCGCCGAAGCAGCGGCTGTCTGTCTACCACGAGCTTTCGCCAGACTTCTACAGCGCCACGTCGAAGACGTTCATCGGCGGGATCTACAAGCTGTTCGGGCTTCGCAACATCGCCGATGCGGCAGATTCGAGCGGCTCGGGCTATCCGCAACTGTCTGCCGAATACATCCTCGGTGCCAATCCGAGCCTGGTCGTGCTCGCCGACACACGCTGCTGCGGTCAGACCGTCGCGGTCGTCGCCAAGCGTCCCGGCTGGAGCGGTCTCGCAGCGGTTCGCACCGGCGCGGTGGTTGCAATCGACGACTCGATTGCATCGCGGTGGGGACCACGAATCGTTCAGTTCGTGCAGTCGGTCGCCAAGACGCTGCGCAAGCGCGGCCGCTAGATGCGTCTGGCAACGCCGCGGTTATGGATCCCGGCCTCGGTCGTCTTCCTGGCCGCGGCGTTGCTCACCGGCGCGCTCGTCGGTCCAGTCCACCTCGGCGCGCTCAACGTCGTGCGCGCGACCTTCGCGCACGTCTTCGGGCTGCATTCCCCGCTCTCCGGTACGAACGACGCGATCCTCTGGCAATTGCGCCTGCCACGCGTCGTCCTCGGCGCGCTCGTGGGTGGGACGCTCGCCGCGGCCGGAGCTGCGTACCAGGGCGTATTCCGCAACCCGCTCGCCGACCCGTACCTGCTCGGCGCGGCCGCGGGCGCCGGGCTCGGTGCGACGCTCGTGGCCTCGTACGCACCGGGGAGCGGCCTCTCCGGGGACCTCCTCCCGATTTCCGCGTTCGTGGGCGCGGCGGTCGCGGTGGTTGCGGCCTACACGCTCGGGCGCTCAGCCGGTGCAGCGGCAGGGCCCGCCGCGCTCGTGCTGGCCGGCGTCACGATCGCGTCGTTCTTCACGGCGTTGCAGACGTTCGTCCAGCAGCAGCACGTTGAGACGGTGCAGGAGGTGTACTCGTGGCTGCTCGGCCGGCTCGCGACCTCGGGTTGGCGCGAGGTCGGGATCATCGCCCCGTACGCCGCGGCCGCCTGGTTGATCCTGCTCGGGCACCGGCGCCTGCTGGACGTCCTGGCCGTCGGCGACGAGGAAGCGGCTGCACTCGGCGTCAACGTCGGGCGCGTCCGTCTCTTCGTCGTCGTGGCTGCGACGATTGCAACCGCCGCCGCCGTCGCCGTCAGCGGGCTGATCGCATTCGTCGGGATCATTGTCCCGCACACGATCCGCCTCGTCGCCGGCGGGAGCTACCGCCTCCTCTTGCCGCTCTCCGTCGTGGTGGGCGCGGGCTTCCTCGTCTTCGCCGACGTGATCGCGCGCACCGTGATGTCACCGGCGGAGCTCCCGATCGGAGTCGTGACTGCCTTCTTCGGGGCACCGTTCTTCGCCGTCGTGCTGCACACGAGCAAGCGGCGCGTATGACGGCACTTGCACTCGAGGGTCTCTCGGTCGTGCTCGGCGGCGAGCGCGTCGTCGACGGCCTCGCCGCCGGCGTTGAAGAAGGGGAATGGGTTGCGCTGATCGGCCCGAACGGCGCAGGCAAGACGACAGCGTTGCGTGCCGTTGCCGGCCTCGTGGGCCACGAAGGGCGCGTTCAGCTTTTCGGGGACGATGCCCAGGGAATGACCCGTCGGCAGCTAGCACGGCTCGTCGCGCTCGTGCCGCAAGTGCCACTGATTCCCGGTCACATCACCGTCCGCGAGTACGTCCTGCTCGGTCGCACGCCGCACCTCGGCTACTTCGGCGGAGAGAGCCGCGGTGACCATGCGGCCGTCGACGAGGCGCTCGTCCAGCTCGATCTGACGCAGTTCGCACGACGCCGGCTCGACACGCTCTCCGGCGGCGAGCGGCAGCGTGCGACGTTGGCCCGCGCTCTTGCCCAGGACGCCCCCATCCTGCTCCTCGACGAGCCGACGGCGGCGCTGGACGTCGGTCGTCAGCAGCAGGTACTCGAGCTCGTCGATTCGCTGCGCGCGACCCGTGGGCTGACGGTGTTCTCGACGATGCACGACCTCACCCTGGCGGGTCAGTACGCCGACCGCCTGCTCTTGCTCGATCGTGGGAAGCTCGTCGCCGCCGGCTCCGCCGCGGACGTCCTGACGCGTGCGCTGATCACCGAGCACTATGGAGCGGAGGTGACGGTCGTCGCTGCGCCGGGCTCGGGCTTCGTGGTCGTGCCGGTGCGCGGTACGATCCGGGACGGCGCATAGCGCCGTCTATGAGGGCCTAGGCAGAACACACCCGTTTCCCGTTCCGCCTCGACGGAGGTCCTCTCTTGCTTGCCGCTGCGAACATCACGAAGTACCACGCCGCGCAACTCGTCCTCGACGACGTGACGCTCGTCGTGCCACCGAATGGCCGCGCCGGCCTGGTCGGCCCGAACGGCTCGGGCAAGTCGACGCTGCTGCACATCCTCGCGGGGCTCGAAGAGCCCGACACGGGAACGGTGCGCCGCACGCCGCCTGCGCTGGCGGTTGGCTACCTCCCACAGGAGGCCTCGCCCGCCGGTCGCTCGGGCGGGCAGGCGGCTCGCCTGCGTCTCGCGGAGTTCCTGCGTCGCCCGCTCGGAGTGTTCCTGCTTGACGAGCCGACGAACGACCTCGATTTCGCCGGGCTCGAATGGCTCGAACGCACGCTCGCCGGCCTGTCCGGCGCGGTCGTCCTCGTCTCGCACGACCGCGACTTCCTCGACCGGACGGTCGAGCGCGTCGTCGAGCTCGACGAGTGGACGCACCGGCTGACCGAGTACTCCGGCGGGTGGAACGCGTACGAACGAGCGCGGACGAGCGCGCTGCGCCGGCAGCGCGAGGCGTACGAGCGGTACGAGGGCGAGAAGGCGCGACTCGAAGCGCAACAGCGCCGCATGCAGGAATGGGAGCAGCGCGGCTACGGCCAAGGGCGGAAGAAGAAGAAGTCGAAGGACGTCAAGAAGACCTACGCCGGACGGATCGAGCGGCTGCAGCATGTCGACAAGCCCTACGAGCCGTGGGAGCTGCGGCTCGATCTCTCACCGCCGAGGCGTAGCGGTGACGTTGTCGTGCGGCTCGAGCGCGCCGTCGTCGAGCGCGGTTCGTTCAGGCTCGGCCCGACCGACCTCGAGCTGGCGTGGGCGGAGCGCCTGGCCGTGCTCGGCCCGAACGGCAGCGGCAAGACCACCTTGCTCGACGCCGTGCTCGGCCGCATCCCCCTGAGCGCAGGGCGACGCTGGGTGGGGCCGGGGGTCGTCTTCGGCGAGTTGTCGCAGCAGCGCGCCGAGCTCGCGGAGGGCGTCCTCCTCGATGCCTTCACGTCGGCGTCGGCCTGGGCGGCGGAAGCTGCGCGCACGCTGCTCGCGAAGTTCGGTCTCGGCGCCGACCACGTTCTGCGCGACGCGCGTTCGCTCTCCCCCGGCGAGCGCACTCGCGCCCTTGTGGCGCTGTTCGCCGCGCGCGGAGTGAACTGCCTGGTGCTGGACGAGCCGACGAATCATCTGGACGTCGCCGCGATCGAGGAGCTCGAACGTGCGCTCGACACGTTCGGCGGCACGATCGTGCTCGTCACGCACGATCGCCGCTTCCTGACGCGGTTTCGGGCTACACGGACTCTGGCGCTGCGACCCAGCCGGACGCCGGCCGCTCCAGCCGTCCCTCGCTGACGAGCCGTTCCACCAGGTCGTCCGGGAAGAGCCACTTCCAGCTGAACCACTTGCGGGCGAGCTCGCGCTCAGGCGCGACCACAGCGGCGCGCACCGCCGCGACGACGAGCTCGTCGACACCGCTGCCGCCGAGCGGCTCCGGATAGGCCTGGTCGTAGCGCAACAGCTCGCTCGTGTGCGTGTGACGGCCGTCGGGTAGCTCGACGCGCAGGCTACGGCTGACGACCGCGCCGCACAGCTCGAGCGGGTAGCGGAGGAGCTTGAGCTCCTTCGGCTTGAGGGCGAGCTCGGTCTGCAGGTCGTCGAGCGTGGAGGGGCCGGCGTCCGCGAGATGGCGCAACAGGCGGGCCCACTCCTCGTGCTGTTCCATGCGGGTTAGCTCGGAGCGGCAGATCCAGTCGACGAGCGGCAGCGTCGCGTCCGTGAACAGGATCGACTTCCCCTTGTGCACGCGCAGCTCGTGGACGTCCGGACGCTCGGCGAGCTGGAAGTACCACGGATACTTGGTCGCAGGCCACGAGCCGAAGCCGCGGCTTCCAGGGGCGTACGGCTCCTCGTGGCACGCGCCGAAGAGACTCGGCAGCGCGGAGTCGGGCGTCCTCGTCAGCAGGCCGCGATCGCGCAGGAAGTCGTGGGCATCGTCGAGGGATTCGAGGGCGCGATCCGGCGTCAGCCGGCAGAGGTACGCCCGCCGCTCTTCGAGCTCCAGCACGGCCGTATCTAAACACCCGGCTTCGGCGTTTTCCCTGCAAAAGCGAAAGGAGCCACGGAAAATGGGTATGGGAGTCAGTCTGGTTCTCGTCGCCGCCGGCGCGATCCTGATCTGGGCCGTGAACCTGACGGTGCGCGGCATCGAGCTGCACACCATCGGTTGGATCCTGCTCGCCGTCGGGGCGGCAGGCGCCCTGCTCTCGCTGATGTTCTGGTCGAGCTGGGGCGGGTTCGGCGGACCGGCCGAGGGTCGCCGCCGCGTCGTCCGCGAGGACTATTAAAGGCAACTGCTGGGGTCTGACCCCGAGGGGTCAGACCCCGACCTTCTTTAAGGGACGCCGATGCGCCCGATCGGCCAGTAGGTGAAGAAGACCTTGCCGATGATGCTCTTCCGCGGGACGAGCCCCCACACGCGCGAGTCGCACGAATGGGCGCGGTTGTCGCCTTCCATCAGGTACATCCCCTTCGGGATCCGCCGCATCGTGCCGGTGGGTGGGATGTCGAACAGCGTCTTCGAGTCTGTGTCACGGCGCCCGGGCTCGACGTATGGCTCCGCGAGTCGCTTCCCGTTGATGTACGTGTAGCCGTTTCGTTCGGCCCACACCTCGCCGGGCAGGCCGATGATGCGCTTGACGAAGATGCCGCCGACGCACGCGGCCGCCGCCGCCTTCGGTGCGTGGAAGACGACGATCTCGCTGCGCTTCGGATCGCGGAAGTGGTAGATGAAGCGGTTCGCGAGCACGCGGTCGGAGCGGCCGGCCTCGCAAAACGGCTCGGGCCGGGCGCAGTGGAGCGTCGGCTCCATCGACGGGGACGGAATGCGGTATGGGTTGACCACCCACGCCTTGATCGCGAGGACGATCGCGGCGGCGAAGACGATCGTGACGATCCAGTCGAGCACGACGCGCCGGCCGTGCGACAGGTTCGGAAAGAAGCGGTCGATCGGGCCGCGCACGGCGTCTACGCGACCGCGGGCGCGAGCTCGCGGCCGATGAGCGCGACCGTGTCGAGATCCTGGTGCGCGAGGTGCTGCAGCATCACGCGCTCGTAGCCGACCTCCTCGATCTGCTTCAGGCGCTCGACCACCTGCTCGACGGTTCCGACCGGGCCGTATTCCCCGTAGCGGTCGAGGACGTCCTGCGGCTCCCGGCCGAACCGCGCACCCACGCGCCGCGCCGACTCGAGCAGCTCACGCTCGTCCCGGCCGACCACGAACGGCGCCATCAGCGAGCGGCGGAGGGTGGCCGGGTCGCGTCCCGCGCGCTCGCACGCCTCGTCGAGCGTCCGCCTGCGCGCGCGGATCTCGTCGAGCGTCGCGAAGAAGGTGTTGTACTCGTCGGCGAAGCGGACGGCCGGGCCGGCGGTCCCCGGCTTCGCGCTCCCTCCGACGAGGATCGGCAGCTGCGGGCGGGCGAGGCCTGGAGCCCCGTGGAGCTCGTAGTAGGAGCCGTCGAAGTCGACGTTGTCCGCGCGCAAGAGCCGGTGCACGATCTCGAGCTGCTCGCCGAACCGTGCGACCCGCTGACGCGCGTTCGCGAAGTCGAATCCGTACGCCTCGTGTTCCCGCTCCATCCAGCCCGCGCCGAGGCCGAGCGTGACGCGCCCGCCCGAGATCTCGTCGGCAGTCGCCGCCATGCGCGCGAGCACGGACGGATGCCGGAACGTCCCCGGTGAGACGAGCGTGCCGAGCTCGAGCTTGGTCGTCCGTGCCGCGAGCCCGGCGATCGTCGTCCAGGCGTCGAGCGCCGGACGTGTCTCGTCGAAGCCCGAGATGTAGTGGTCGGAACGGAACAGGGCTTCGACGCCGTGCTCCTCGCAAGCCTCCGCGAGCGCGACCCAGTCGTCCCAGGTCACGCCCTCCTGCCCCTCGATCATGAGCGCCAGACGCACGAAGCGGAAGCCTAGTGGCGTCCCCTGCGTCCATGTGTGGAAGCAAAGACACACTTTCGGCACGAACTCCAGGTCCGAACCCGACACCCCGGCCACGTCCCTGCGGGACGTGGCCGGGGACAGTCCCCAGAGGCGGCCGCGGGAGACACGACCGTTCAGGAGTGGGCTGGCCTGGCCGGCCCGCTCGAAATACGGCCGCTAGCATCGGCGCATGGCCGTCGCCTCGCCGGAGCAGTACCTCGCCGACCTCAATCCGCCCCAGCGCGAGGCCGTCCTCGCGACCGAGGGGCCGCTGCTCGTGATCGCCGGCGCGGGCTCCGGCAAGACGCGCGTCCTGACGTACCGCGTCGCGCACCTGATCAATGCGGTCGGCGCCAAGCCGAACGAGATCCTCGCCATCACCTTCACGAACAAGGCGGCGGGGGAGATGAGGGAGCGGTTGCAGCGGCTGCTCGGGCAGAGCGGGCGAGGCCTGTGGATCCTCACGTTCCACGCGGCCTGTGGACGCATCCTCCGCCGCGAGGCGCAGCGGCTTGGCTACCGCTCCAACTTCACGATCTACGACCAGGCCGACCAGATCCGCTTGGTGAAACAGTGCCTCGAGGAGCTCGAGCGCGACCCCAAGCGTTTCACGCCGCGTGGGATCCACAACCAGATCTCGCAGGCGAAGAACCGGCTCATCCAGCCGGACGAGTACGCGTCACGCGTCCAGTCGTTCTACGACCAGACCGTCGCGGATGTGTACCAGCTCTACCAGCGGCGCCTGTTCGCGTCGAACGCGGTCGACTTCGACGACCTGCTGATGCTGACGGTCGACGTGCTCGAACGCTTCCCCGAAGCGCGCGAGAAGTGGCAACAGGCGTTCCGCTACATCCTCGTCGACGAGTACCAGGACACGAACCACGCGCAGTACCGGTTGCTGCAACTCCTGGCCAAACCGGACATGAATGTTTGCGCCGTCGGAGACCCGGATCAGTCTGTGTACGGCTTCCGAGGCGCCGACATCAACAACATCCTCGACTTCGAGCGCGACTTCCCGGGCACCCGCACGATCGCGCTGGAGCAGAACTACCGCTCGACCAACTCCATCCTCGATGCGGCCAACCACGTCATCACCAACAACCGCGAGCGCAAGCCGAAAGAGCTGTGGTCCGAGCTCGGCGACGGCGAGGCGGTGCGCGTGGTCGAGGTCGAGGACGAGCACGCGGAAGCGCGTTTCGTCGCGGCGGGCATCGCGGCGCTCGTCGAGGAAGGTTTCTCCGGCGACGAGATCGCGGTCTTCTACCGGACGAACGCGCAGTCCCGTGTGCTGGAGGACGTGCTCGTGCGGCAGGGCGTCGCATACCAGGTGATCGGCGGCCCGCGCTTCTACGAGCGGGCGGAGATCAAGGACGCGATCGCGTACCTGCAGGCGATCGACAACCCGTACGACGCCGTCTCGCTGACGCGCATCGCGAACCGTCCCCGTCGCGGGATCGGCGACACGAGCCTCGGGCGACTGCAGGCGTGGGCGGACGCCCAGGGCCGCTCGCTCTGGGAGGCGATGGAGTTCGCCGAGGAGGCGGGAGTGGGCGCGGCTCCGCTCAGGGCGGTCCAGCACTTCCACACGCTGATGCAGTCGCTGCAATCGGGTGCGCTCGAGCTCCCCGTCGCGGAGCTCGTCGAGCGCACGCTCGAGCGCAGCGGCTACCTCGAAGCGCTCGAGGCCGAGCGCACGATCGAGGCGCAGGGCCGCGTCGAGAACCTGCAGGAGCTCGTCGGCGTCGCGCGCGAGTACCAGGAGAATGCGGACGAGCCGTCGCTCTCACACTTCCTGCAAGAGATCTCTCTCTACTCGGACCAGGACGCGATCCGCGAGCAGGAGAGCCTCGTCACGCTGATGACATTGCACAACGCCAAGGGCCTCGAGTTCCGCGCCGTGTACCTGATCGGGATGGAGGAGGGAATCTTCCCGCACGCCCGCTCGATCGAGGAACAGGGAATCGAAGAGGAGCGTCGGCTCTGCTACGTAGGCATGACGCGGGCGAAGGAACAGCTGACCCTGACGCACGCCTCGTCGCGCTCGCTGTGGGGCTCACGCGGCTACAACCTGCCGTCGCGCTTTCTCGACGAGCTGCCGAACAACGTCGAGCGCGACAGGCTGCGGCCGGCTTCGTGGTCCTCGTACGGCGCGCAAGGTGTTGCGCCGCGCGAGGACGTGCCGTCCTTGTCGACGGGCGACTCGGTGCGTCACGGCACGCTCGGAGAGGGTGTCGTGACGCAGATCGAGGCCGGCGGAGTCGTCACCGTCCGCTTCGCAGATGGCACCGAACGGCGGCTGATGCTGGACTACGCGCCCCTCGAGCGCATCTCGTAGGGTCGCCGCAGTGGCGATCGAGATCCGACATCCCTCGGAGGACGAACTGCGCCCGGCAATGTCCGCCGCTCAGATCGCGTTTGCCGAGGCCCCGAACGAGGACGACTACGAGCGCCACGGCAAAATGCTGTCGCTCGAACGCTTCTACGTAGCTTACGACGGCGATGCATCCGTCGGGACCGCGGCAGACTTTCCCTTCCAGGTGACGGTTCCGGGCGGCGAGTTGGACGCCGGCGGCGTGACGTGGGTCGCCGTGCTCCCGAGCCACCGGCGGCGCGGAATCCTGACCCAGCTGATGCGCCGGGAGCTGCAGGACCTGCACGAGCGCGGTGAGCCGCTCGCCGTCTTGTGGGCTTCGGAGGCGGCGATCTACGGACGCTTCGGGTACGGGATTGCCGCGCCGACCGTGCAGCTCGACGCTGAGCGCGCACGCTTTGCGCTGCGCGACGACCCCGGGCCACGCGGACGAGCGCGCATGGTCGACCTCAACGATGCGACCGACCCGTGCATGAGCGTGTACGAGAGCGTCCGGTCGACGATTCCCGGCTTCACTGCGAGGAGCCGGGAGTGGTGGCAGACCTATCGGCTGGCCGACCCGGAGCACTGGAGGCACGGCGCCAGCCCGAAGTTCGCGGTCGTGATCGAGTTCGACGCCGAACCGGTGGCGTACGCGGTCTACCGCATCAAGTCGGACTGGGACGACGGCTTCTCGAGGAGCCAGGTCAAGCTGCACGAGACGATTGCCGTCTCGCCTGCGGCGGAGCGCGAGCTGTGGCGTTTCATCTTCGGGATCGATCTGATCGTCCGCGTCCAGGGACGGCACGATCCGGGCTCGCCGCTCTTCTTGATGGTGGTCGACCCACGCAGCCTCCAACTGCGCGTTTCGGAGGGGTTGTGGCTGCGCGTCGTCGACGTCGAGGCGGCGCTGGCCGGACGCTCGTATGCGACCGACGACGAACTTGTCCTCGACGTCCGTGACGACTTCTGTCCGTGGAATGCGGGCCGCTGGCGGATCGGAGGCGGCGTCGCGCGCACGAAGGAGCCCGCCGACCTCGAGCTTGACGTCGCCGACCTGTCCTGCGTGTACCTTGGTGCCTTCGATTTCAGCCGGCTGGCAGCGGCGGAGCGAGTGCGCGAGCTGAGGGAAGGCGCGCTCGCGCGCGCCGACGCCCTGTTCCGCACCCCTCGCCCCCCGTATTGCCCGGAGGACTTCTGACGGCTTTCGACGTTCGCACGGTCAAAAATCTCGACGAGTTCACATCCGCGGTCTTCGCGATCGGCCAGTACTTCGGGATGACCCCCACCGAGGAGCGCATGAAGCGCTTCCTCGACCAGATCACGCTCGAGCGGATGCACGCGGCGTGGTCGGACGGTGCGATCGTCGGCGGAGCGGCGGCCTTCACCTTCAACGTCACGGTTCCGGGCGGAGACCTGCCGACGGCCGGTGTCAGCGTCGTCGGCGTGTATCCCACGCACCGCCGCCGCGGGGTGTTGCGGTCGCTGATGCGGGCGCAGCTCGACGACGCGCACGAGCGCGGCGAGCCGCTCGCGGCGCTCTGGGCGTCCGAGGAGACCATCTACGGGCGGTTCGGTTACGGCCTCGCCGCGTTCTGCGGTGAGATCTCTCTCGCGCACGAGCACACAGCGTTCGCGGAACGGTTCGAGCCGGAGGGAACGATGCGCTTTCTCGACCCCGAGGAGGCGCTCGAGGCGATCCCGCCGGTGTTCGAGCGAATCCGCCTGCAGTGGCCCGGGATGTTCTCACGCAACCCTTTGTGGTGGGAGAACCGGGAGCTCAAAGATCCTGAAGAACGCCGCGAGGGCGCCGGTCCGAAGCGCTGGATCGCCTACGAGCACGACGGCCAGATCGACGGCTATGCCGTCTACCGGCACAAGCCGGGCTGGGAGCAGGGATCGACGGTTGCCGAGCTGCAGGTCGTCGAAGCGCTCGGGGCGACGCCGACAGCGACGCGCGACGTGTGGGGCTACCTCTGCGCAATCGACTGGAAGGCGACCATCAAGACGTTCCTCGTACCGCCCGATCACCCCCTGTTCCTCTTGCTCGCGACGCCGCGACGGCTGCATTACCGCATGGGCGACGGGCTCTGGGTGCGCCTCGTCGACGTCGGTGCGGCGCTGTCGGGGCGGCGGTACAGCGACGAGGGAGCGGTCGTCTTCGACCTCAAGGACGACTTCTGCCCGTGGAACGAGGGACGCTGGAAGCTCGAGGGCGGCGCGGCCGCGCGCAGCGACGACGCTGCGGATCTCTCGCTCCCCGTGCAGTCGCTCGCGTCGGCATTCCTCGGCGGTGTCTCGTTCGCCGCTCTGGCGCGCGCGAGGCGGGTCGAGGAGTTGACGGACGGTGCGCTCCGGCAGGCGGACGCGCTGTTCCGCTGGGACCGTCATCCGTGGTGCCCGGAGATCTTTTGACGCGGCTGCTGTGCGCGGCCCTGTTCGCCGCGCTGCTCGCTCCGTCGACGGCGGCCGCGCATACCGATGCGGGCTGGCAGGTGTCGCTCGCGTGGCCGGCGCAGGGGACGATCACCTCGCCGTTCGGCCGTGACGGCTATCGCTGGCATCCGGGCCTCGACATCGGGATCCTGCGCTCGCTGGACGTCCGGGCGGCGGCAGACGGCGTCGTCGTTCTCGCCGGCTTCATGCCGGGGTACGACGGCTACGGCGCGCTCGTCGCCGTCGAGCACAGAGACGGGTACTCGACCTTGTACGCGCATCTGTCGCTGCCGCTCGTCCGTCCCGGCGAGCATGTGGGGGCGGGTCAGCTGATCGGCATCGCCGGCTGCACCGGCTGGTGCACCGGCACGCATCTCCATTTCGAGCTCCGCCTGGACGGGATCCCGATCGATCCCACCCTCCTGATCGTGGGCTAGACTGGCCATCCGCCGGGGCGGTTAGCTCAGTTGGGAGAGCACCAGCTCGACAAGCTGGGGGTCACTGGTTCGAGCCCAGTACCGCCCACCTCACCTAAGGAGGTATTGCGCGAACCGCCGCCGCGATGCGGTAGATGGGGAGGATCCGGCGGCGGGCGCGCACGCGGATTTTTTGACGAGCAGGCGGAGCAGTTCCTTTACTTTGTTGAGTTCGCCCGCTCAGGTCGTGATGGCTTGAGCCGCCGGCCGCTCGCTTCTTCGAGAGCCGGCTATCCTCCCCGTATGACGTTGCTGCGGCCTCGTATGGATGAGCGTCTGCCGGTTCCGGCGGTCGCCCCGCGGCCGCCGCTCGTGCACGTCCCGGCGTAGGCGCTCCCGCCGCCTCGGCCCGGAGCGCCGCAACCAACTCCGCCA